>Ga0247725_1000040_pt1 | contig 213073 bp, 239 predicted proteins | sample OKSTACKMCFT3sol_FD_183021 | JGI IMG/M metagenome (GOLD analysis project Ga0247725, IMG submission 183021) | Subsurface sediment microbial communities from gas well in Oklahoma, United States - OK STACK MC-FT3-sol | ecosystem: Environmental > Terrestrial > Deep subsurface > Rock core/Sediment...
TAACGTTTACTACGGAGTGTGGAGTTCTTACTCTCTGAAGTGGTTCTCTACCGATTACATTGAAGATGCTAAATTGTTAGACAATGAAAACTCATTACATACCTACGTTAATCAGGTTGTTTCTAGGGACAGGAACTCAGATGACCAATGGACAGTGGATAAGTGTGATGCTATTATTCTACATTTAGCAAAGCAATGTATACTCAAATACCGCGTGTTGGACCCATCCACTTATTTTAATGAGCTACACGAAGCTGCAAGACGAGCAACGCTGGATAATCGTTACCCAGTTCAGGTTATCACTGGTCAGACGAAAGATGTCCCTTCTCAACACTACATACGTGGTATTGTGCTTCACCTCACCTATCACAAATTAGTGTTCTTAATTGACTAATGTATAAAACCAATAATGAGAAGGGGTAACACCCTTCTCTTATTTTTTGTCTTTTTTTCAAACATACATTATACTCATGACACGATTGAATAAAAACAAAAGGAGGTTATCATGTCAATTCTATTTATTAAAGTTCTCTATGTTTTACTATTAAATACAACGGCAAGTTACTTTGTTAAGAAAGGTCTTTTAAAAGCAAATAAAACAGAGGTGGTGTGTATTTCATTTTCACGTATTTATCTTACGACTGAAAAGAAAGCACTTGGGTATTTACCTCCTCATGCGATTCGTTTTGTAAAACACAAACGAGAGATTCGTATCTATCCTCATTTACTTTTAAAAGGGTTTTCTCTTATTAAATAATCAAAAGAAGGAACATCACATGTCAACAAATAAATCAACACAATACACGATACCACCTGAGCTTATTGCTCAGTTTGGTACAGATACAGTTCGAGACCACATGACTCGTTCTTTAGGAAGACCCCCATCAAGTGATGAGTTATTGGCTGCTGTAAAGATGAAAGATGCGTATGCTTTTCCTAAAGACATTTTCTACGCGTATGAACATGCTCAACATTACTTAAGTCAAGACCGACGTCTTGCACTAGGGTTAGATTCGAATAAACAATACTTTGTTCGCATACAACCACCTGCTGATAATTCAGCAGGTATTTTTCCACCCAACGAACTTAGACAACGTTTGTCATCTATTTATGAACAATATGTTGAATACAACATACCTAAAGCAGGACCCTACGGTAGTCATGTTGTTCATCGAAGTTGGGGTATGTTATCTTTGGTCGCAAAAGCTGTTAATAAAGCATTAAAGCTTACATGCAGTGGTCAATTTGGCGCACCCACGCCATATATTCGAAACTAAAAACATACAGGGTAGGTACTTTTTATAGTCAACTACCCCTTTTCTTTATAAGGATTATAACGATGCCCACTTCAAAAGATATACCTGCACAACAGTTTGTGAATCTTTTTGGTTCTACGCCATTTCAAAATATTGTTGTGATTCAAAAACGTTCTATCGCATCTCGCAGTGATGCGTTTGATAACGAACCCTACTACCGTGGTCTTACGTTAAGTAAAGGGTGGTTAGAACACGTTATTCTTTTATTAAAGAAACCGTACGTTGCTGCAATAGACGATATTACAGCATATTCTATCCTTCGTGCAAGCGATTCAGATATCAAAGCATCACCGTGGGTGCTTACTCATGCGGCTATCGCTATAGTGACGCCATACGGCCCTGTGGTTGCGTATACAGTGGCTGGTGAGGAGATTATTCGTTCTCATGTACCAAATGAGTTAAAGTGCTACTTACCTTCTGAGTTTTGGGTAGGTGAATCATTGAATTACTTCATCCCTAAACTTGCTGATTTCTGCAGACGAAGAGCATTGGATGTTGCAGCGGCAAAAAATCCAACATTAGAAACAATCAAAGAATCGGTAGGTAACTCGTGAGTACATTAATTGTTGAAGCCTTTACCCATCAAGCCCTTTGGTCTGCAAAGTCTCCATTTCGAAATAGTCCGCTTGCAAAGAGCACAGACCGTTTTATAAACCACGTTCGTATCGAGTTAAACTTAGAAGGTGTGTATTACGTCATTACTAAGTTGATGAAGAAACAGTATGCAGGTGGTCGTCCTGCGGTGTTAAAACATTTAGCCATGTTAACTAAGGTTGGTACACTTACTCGTATCGAAAATGGTAAAGAAACAACGTGGATGATGATGGTCGATGTATCACAACAACAAAATCAAGGAGCGACGTCATGAAAGACATTATTTTAACAGCCTTTGCAGACCATGCAAAGAAAGCGTTGGGTGAAGGTCAAGCTCAATTAAGTAAACCAGATGTGGTACGCAATACCGTCAAAGCAACACCTGGGTATGTCGTTGTTACTCCACAAGGTGACATTGTAGTACAAAAAGCATTTAAAGATATTGTGGATGTGATTCGTACTGTATTAGGTAAAGATGTACCCGGCGGTAAACCTGCAGTCAGTCGTGTGGTTGATACCTTAGTACGACAAAACGTGTTTAAACGTGTTGTTTGCAATTTAACGGGCGGTACGTTGCTTGAGTACAAGTTACCTAACAACGTCAAGGTAGATGTACTTGAGTATGCTACGCATCGAATTGCAGCAAATCAATTAGCAAAACAACAAATGCGTTCGTCATTAGGTCAGTTGACCTCAAAGGTGATTCGAACCGCTAAACAATTTATCCGAGGTAGTGAATGAAAGAGTTAATTTTAAAAGCATTTAAGTCGCGATTAGCGGGTGTGCTGCAAACACGTTTACTTAAACAGTCACCGTTTTATCATGAAGTAAATGGTAGTCCAGTTGCAGTGATTGCATTAGATTTAAATGGTATCTTCTACGGTGCGACTGAGCAGAAACCAAATGAGCGTGTTCGGTACATTCCAGGTGGTCGTCCAGCGCTTTTAAACCATCTAAAGAAGTTAGTAAACGATGGCGTATTGATTGACCAAGGAACCAATTGGGGTCCTCGGTATTGGGCGTACAAATTTACTGGTGAAGAGTTGGAAACTATCGTTGAAGAAACGAAGCGTCCACGTGAATTTGCTGAAGTATTCTTTCCAGTTAAAACTGAAGAGGTGAATCAACATGAAACGAGTGAACAGCTCTAAAGAGCAAACTATCACTGAAGTGACTCGCGACGATGGTAGTGTAGTTCGTTTTAGAAAGTTATTAACAGCTAAAATGGTGTGTGAGCTTTTAAGCATTAGTCGTTCAACGTTAGAACGTCATCTCAAAGATGGAAAGTTAATGTCTCCAACATTCTATCTAGGACAATCACCTCGTTGGGCTGATATCATGTTAATTGATTGGCTAAAACAAAAGACAGGAGGTCAATGTGGCTGAAGGGTCTATTCAAGCTTATCTACATCAATGTAGGGCTGCTAAAGGTATCATTGGTTTTACGCCAGAAGAATTGGCCACTGAAACAAAAACAGATGCGTTGTTAAAGCGCATTGTGAAACATTTAGACGCAGTTGTTGAGATGGGTATTAATTGCGCAGACTCAGATACGGTACTTACTAACCATGCTGAGTTCTGTGAACTTGCAAGTCTTATCCATGATGTACCTACCATTGAGTTCATTGAGGCAGTAGTCAAGAACGATTATCGCTGTTCAATAGAACATCACTTTGGTTTATTATCAATGATGGTCATGTTAACCACCTTTAGAAACAAAGGTCAGATTTCAATCCTAGAATGGATGCAGTCTATCTTGTTGTGGGGTTGTTTAGCTGACCATTCACGTCAACCTATCAAAGACAATATTGTAAAACACGATTGGGGGCGTGCTGCTGCTTTCTACACTAAACTATTGGCTAAAGAAATAGCAATGGCACCCATTGTTCATTTCACAGCCCCTAAAATGGTAGATGTGTACGATGAAGTGGTTAATGGATTAACTGATATGGTTGGACAACACTTTGTAGATGCTGGAATTGCAAAGCGAATCAACACTAAAGTAGTCGTTATTGGAAGCGTTGGACACCCCACTATAACGACAGCGTGTCGTGTGCCGGGTAAGTTGTTGGAACCATCATTCTCAGCAAAACCATTTTGGGTTCAACGTCAAGAAAAACAGTCTCGTCGACAACATCGACGTTAAATTACAAGGAGTGCGTATGGATTTAGACAACCACAAAATGATAGCGTTTTTTGGTGAAGAATTTACTCAGTTACTACTCGTTGTTTTTAAACTATCACCAACTACTACAGTGAAATTACTTCGTCATCACGACAAACATTATAGAATCGAAGTAGTTTCACCTAATCCGATTTCACTTGAATTGGAGCAAGTTATACAAAAATTAGTAACGTCAGCGGTACTTAGCGATTACATTCAGAAAAGGTTGTTTGTAAGTGGTGAATTAACGATATGGCAAACTAGTGATTCACCACCTAGTATTATGTTAACAAGTTGATCTAATATAAAGGATGGATATGAGTAACTTTAAAAAACTATGCAGTGGTTATGGTGCTTATATCCATCTTTGGTTTCTATTTTATAAAACAAGGAGGTGGTTACGAAAAGACCTTACACCATTAAAACGAATGGTTATTGAACTTCAGTATCAAATGGTAGTAACAACATTCTTAGCGATAAAAGGAAAGCGTAAGTGGATACCTATCCCTTCTGAATGTAATGCAATCAAACCAGACATTACGGAGACCTATGAGAAAATAAACAAACGGCAACTTGCTGTAGAAGCAATACGTGAACGACAAACCATTCAACAACAACAAAAGGACCTCTAACTCTTTTATTTATTCTTTTTGTTTTGTGTAAGATGTACGCGCTCATACTTACGCAAATTGACTTCCAATAGAAAGGACGATGTGATGAAAACAGTATTATTCTTATTATTAACCCTGGTTGCATTCAACTCGAACGCTTCATTCGATCAATTTGGCACAACAATTATCAAAGCCGCACAAACTGTTAACGTAGACCCATTGGTACTTAGTGCGTTTGCTCACAAAGAAACAAACTTCAGAAACGTGAAAGCAACGTATAAAAAATCTACCGCTGCTGGTCTTTTTCAAATTAACAACAGAACCTGGAAAGGTCTTCTTGAAAAGTATGGACATGAAGTCCATTTAGATACAACCGCAAGTAAATTTGACCCACGTGCTAATAGCTTAATGGCTGGTATCTATGTACGTGAAAACGCAAAAGCATTGAAACGTGTTTTAGGTCGTAAAGCAACCCCTGCTGAAATGTACATGTCACATCTACTAGGGTTAGGTGGTGCTATTAAAGTATTAACCGCTAAACGTAGTAAAGTCATCGCTGATGTTGTAGCTTATGCCATCGCTGGAAATAAACGTTTATTTGTGACTGAAAAAGGTAAGTTCAGAACCGTTGGACAATTCCGTGATTACATGCATTGGAAGTTTAGTCAGGTGATGAATGATATCAAAGATACTGTAGATACCACTGTGGCTAAAATAGAAGCCCAGAAGCACTACAATGAAATGAAACGCAAAGCCACTACCTATGTGTCAAGTATAGGTGATGTCTCGTTAAAATTGATTACCGTGTCCATATTTGGACGAACACTAACCTAAGAAGAAGGACAGAGCAAATGCTCTGTCCTTCTCTATGCTTTTTTTATAAAAGGACCCCACAATGAACATTAGAAACCCATTAGTTATTCCAAAAGAAGTGTACAATTCATCCACGTGTGATGATGAGACCTTTAAAGAATTTACAGCAACGCTTCGTTATATGCAGGGAATCGGAGAATCTCCTATTCGATTGATTCTACCAGAAGACTACGATGTAAATCAAACAAGGGCGTTTGTAGAACGTCTGTGCCTACGCGAAGGGATGATGTTGAGTTGGTTCTATTACGACCGTATTCAAATGTTAACTCCTGAACGTCAAGTGGAGATGTTAGGTGTCAACATTTCTCAATTGATTGCACACGATGTAATTCGTGATGTACAACATCTTCTTCGCAGACGGTTGTCTGAGACTATCATGAAAGACATTCATGTCAACCCAGAAGAACCTGACGTAGGTGCCCCATTGTTGGACCAATATAAACTTACGAGTGATTTAGTTGCAGGTGGGTATGATGTTAAGATTACACCGATACCTGCGTATATCTGTGGCTTACACCCACTTGTTGTACATGTGTCTGTAAATACACATCAACTTAATCACCGGTATGAAGAATACGCTTTAGTCGTCAATCAATCCTTCGTTGTGTTTGAACACATGTTAGAAGGTCAGGTGACTTCAGCATCGCAACATTTATCTCATTTGTTTAAAGAATATTTTAAACAGATTAAATCACAAATTAAACCAAAACAAGAAGGCTAATCTTTTTATGGAAACAAAACGTGTCTTTGTCCCAGACAACAACCGCTTTATTTTGCAGACGTTAAATCCATCTCCGGTTGCTGAGAAGCTACCACCAAAAATATACCGTGCTTGCTTTGACCCACAGACAGGTACTATCTTTGTTGAACACCTGTATGACAAATTTGTTCTGCCAAAGAAGATATACGGTAGTTTACACCATCAGCGTGTTCAGCGCGTATTAGACCATCATGCCACAAGCAAAAGCTCGTTAGGTGTCTTATTGATGGGTTTAAAGGGAACAGGGAAAACACTGTTTTCCTTTCTTATCTGCAATAAGTTATTGGAGAAAGGGCATCCTGTTATTTACTTTGATACCCCTATCCCAGCGTTTGTGGCTCGCCATCTGATTGAGTTTATTGATGATGGTGTGTTCTTACTGGATGAGTTTGGTAAGTTGTTTAAAGCGTATGCTAATGAGCCAAATGGAAGTACAGTAGATGCACAGTCGCAATTGTTAACTGCGTTCAGTGACCGCAACTTAACACGTCGCATGATTTTGGTGACAGATAACAACGAATCTAATTTGTTGTACGAACTGAAAGACAGACCAGGTCGTTTTCATTACCGTTTCATGTATGCTCGTTTACCTAACTCAGCGATTGAAGAGCGTGTAGATGCAGACATCACCGACCCTGAACAGGCGTTATTGTTGAAGTATTACGGGTTCTATCAGGAAGTCTCTATGGATTGCTTAGATGCAGCTGTGGGATTGATGAAAGAAGTCAATGATGTGGATACATGGTTAGAACAAATCTCATGGATTAACATTCCTGTGATGCGTTTCTTCCGCTTGTATTGCTCACCTAACGTAAACTATTCATCAATGCGTCACCAGTACAGCAAAGATAAAGACGAACAGCCTGAGTACCCAACCTACAGTTGCCAAATCACCATGACAACAGCAACCAGTGGTCAGGTTTCTTTATTGAAACTCAACATGGATGAAAATGGTAAACAAATCGGAGCTGAACTGTTAGACACAGTAAGTTGGCATTACAACGATACATTGATTATTGGTGATAAGTACATTACTGATAAACAGTGGATACGTATGGACCGCCCAAGTCGTATTGTTGCAGGTCGTGTTGAGAACATGGTGTTGTTCCCTGATTTTCCGTTAGTCACGTGTACTATCTTTACACAGCTCACTATGGAGCGTTTGCACTACCCACTGGTGTTAGATTGTCCAATGGGGATGATGTTAAACGACAATGGTGAACCTGCAAAAGGTAGTTTGGATGGGCGTTCTTCCAGATTCCTTGAATCACATTTCTAAGAAGGTTTTGTATGGACTTTGAAACATTCCTTTTAGTAGTGAATGCACGGGTCATCAATGCACGTTTAAATGCTGAAGAACAAAAAGAGCGCTTCAATCGAAAAGAAGCGCTTTACCATGCGTTGCTGTATGTAACCAACAACTTTAAACTTGATGCTGAATGCAATCAAGCGATAACACGGTTGTTAATTACGTACGGTTCAACAAAGACGAATTATGGTGTCACTCAAATAGAGTATCACTTTGATTCGTACATGGTGATGTTGTTTGGTCGTCAGTATATTCCTAATGACGGTGCTAAGTTACCTGAGCACATCTTAGCGGATTTTGAATCATCAATAGCACGAGGTGTAGTAGTGGGTTAACCCACTACTACACTCTTATACCCCACAGGAGTTTATCGTGAATATAAATCGACTTATGCAATCAGGGTTTCCAGTTGAAGCAATGAAAAACTTAGTTGCATCTATTAACCATGCAATGAACACCAATCAAACCTTTGAATTAGAGTTTGATGAGACTATTTTACGCAGTGCATTTGCTATCAAAAACTTTATTCGAACGCTGTGTTTTGATTATGACTTACCGCTGCATTATATCGTCAATAATCGACTCACGTTAAAATCATCTAAAGTGATTACGCAGGAATTTATTAACGCTGCTAAAGCATGGACAGACGATGTTGTTGCGATCATTCGTAATGATGTTATCATTGCCATTCCAGAACTGGTTGCTAAATGGAAAGAAGCTGAAAAGAATAGCGATGCATTAATCTCTATTGAGATTGACATTGTTACGTCAAACAACGCTTTAGGTTCTGTAACATTCAAGACTATTCCTGTGAACAACAAACGTTGTCTGATAGGGTTAGTGAGAATGACACATCCTCACCTTAAAGAACCGTTTAAAGATGTAATCATTGAACTGGTGGAAGGTGTGTATTTAGCTCAATCAGACTTAACTGAATTGGACTACATAAAGACCGACTTAATTGAGTTCTCTAAACTGGTGGACCAACAGTTAAAAACAGAAGGTGTAAATTAAAATGGATGCACTGTGTATTGTTAATTATTATTGCAGCGAAATTGGTCGTGAGATAGATGTAGAACTATCAACACTTTCACAGTCAGAAACTGGTACATTTCACATCAAACAAACAAACGGTGATGTGCATGTATTTCACTCACATGAAGATATCTATTCACACATTGTTCACAGCGTGCTTAGATTCTGTGGGTGTGGGATGCCTGAAGATGCAATGCATTTTTACATGCAGCAATTAATGGCTTTGGAAGTAACTCCTATAAAAGACTATAATGGTCGTGTAGGTGGTTTGGATTTCTTTATCCACATTGCTGAATTGCAACAGATGTTTGATAAAGCGACTCAAACCTTAACACCTAAAGCAAGAGCCATTCTTCACGCGCTGTCTATTCTTTTTCCAGTTCATCTCAAAAACGAAGAACATGAGTTGTGTCCGTTAAATGAATTTGTGATGGACAAAGAAGCGTATGATGCAATAATCCATACGGAGATTGATCCTGTATGGAAAAAAGCACAAGAAGATGCAGGAGTATCGTTTGAAAAAGAACAACTGCCTATTCACTGGTATGTGTTTAACCATGTGAATGTATTAGGTTTCCATCTTTTATTGGACATCTATAAACACATAGATCAAATAAAGAACCCTGAGTGTGCAAAAATTCAACGAAGTGAATGGTGTTCATCTAACTACGGTGCTCAGTATTGGACGTGGTACATGATTGACAACATTTTAGACCTTGAACAACACGGCGGTTCATCGCCTGGGTGGTTAAGTGAAACAGGTCAGAAAACGATTGTACATTTACATCAATTGTTTGTGGCCAGTCCATTACCGTCGTATGTTGAAGAACTGTTGGTGCATCGTTGTGAGTTTAGTGTTGTATCTGATTACAAAGCGGACTACGTTAAAGCGGTGTTATCTATTTTGAAACAACGGTTTACAAAAGAAAATAATACAGTTGGTCTTGAATCAATTGAGGGTATTCAATACGAGAAGAGGAAATAATGAAAGCAAAAGACTATTGGCGTTACAACACTCCAGTAACTGCGTTTCGCAACTGCCCAGAAGACGTTGCGGAAGGGTGTGGTGAAATCGATGGGTCTATGTTAGATTTAGATAACGTAGTTCCATCTGTGGCAGCTCGCAAGAATCAAACCTGTAATATCTTTGATGATGGTATTCCTGAAGACCAGACTCAAGAGCAATTCTTTTTAACTGCAGCGAATATGCATCTGGAATTAGCAAAAGGTTTTTATGAATTGAGTCAGGGTTTAACCACATCTGTAGCTCCGCACGACAAATATTTACCTGATGTTGAAATCGTTACTGATGAAAACGTAGCAAATGTTCGTAAACGTTGGGCCATGCAAATGGGTACGGGTTTCATTGCTTTACGAAAAGACGAATAAGACGGAGGGCAATTGCCCTCCTCTTTATTTTTTGTTTACCATTTAGACCAATGACTTAATCCAAGGCTTACAGCAGGTGGTACACTACAGGTTAATTGTAATTCATTGACTACCAGTTGAAGCACAGGGTCATTCACACGCTGTAATTCATAAACAGATTTAAACGCTAAATCAGAATGCATCTCTGGTTCATTGTTTACAATTGGTCCATCAAAGGCAACTACCATAAACACATGTGTTGTGTAATGAATATCTTGCACTCCATTGGCTTGTTTCTTTACAGCAGAGTGTTCAATCTCATACAGTTTATGAAAGTCAGTCACATCAATATTGAGTTCTTCCTTTAACTCACGAACTAATGTAGTCTCAGGTTTCTCACCTGGGTCTATTGTTCCTGTAGGTAAACTAATACTTCCACGACTCTTATGAAAGAGCGTAAAGATTCTGTCTTTCTTCTTAGAGAGAATAACCGCTGCGATTCCTGATTGGAAAACAGGGTGTGTGACAAGTTTAGTCATTTTTTGTTCCACGCATTAAAGCTGAACCTGTAAGTAGAGCACCGTATGCAATATGAATCAAGCCACTGTTTTGAAGTGTGTAAGGAATATGTGCTCGGTATGCAGTTTCCATAATACGCAGTTGCATGTCTGGTGTGAACGTCTGCATCTGAGTTAGCAATTCACTCATTGAGGGGCGATGCCAACCTAACCATGCAGGGACTATAATAAAGTCAAACAGACAAATAAGGCTGTAGACAAAAGCAAGACCTGCCTTCCAGTGTGATGCCATCCACGTTTTTAATTCAGGCTTTGTTTGATTTTCTTCATCCATTTGACTATCCTCATACATTCAGTGGGCTATACGATGATTATTTTTAAATGCTGACGTTATCTTACGAGACCTTTACGCATTTATTTCGAATTAAGACAAAGGACGTTTGCTATGAGCACACCCATTATTTCTGTTCGTCTACGTGACTATGTGGAGAGCACTGTAGGTATACTTACATGCATCGATGCTAAACGTATTGTCAGAAAAATAAAAGAAGATATACAACAGGACTATGTAGAACAATTGTCAGTATCGTTAACTGGGTACAACCGTTGGACTCGTAGTTTTTTAAATGCTGTTGTAGATGAGATGTATAAACAATTTGAGTGGACAAAACGTCCGTCGTATCATTTACAGTTTCATCATCAATTAATACAATCGTTAGCTACGCTTGCAGCAATGCAAACACCACATCCCCATACACTTCATGCAAATATGTTGTCTGTAATAAAAGAAGACATGGAAGAAATATGGTGTGAAGATATTCCATTCTATTTCTGTGTGGATGAACATCATTTATCTATGCATCCTGTATTAGTAGATGATGATGAACTAGGTGCAATGACATGCGCTTATGTCAATAGTGTTGTGTTTCAAGGTGTAGATGGAATTGATGTTCATGTAGTTCCTGATGTGGTCTTGTTTCACAAAGGTCAACTCTACAGTTATTTAGCTGTACATGCATTAGTTTATGAAAAACACCTAACAGAACACCACAAACTTTTACTTCGTTGGTTCCAATCGATTTTAAAGCATCTGGAATTGACGGAGGACTACTTTAAAGTAGAACTAACACATATACTGCCTGATGGTGGTAACTTAGCACAGGAGCGCGTATGAGGCGTTTTGATGCATTAGAAACATTCTTCAATAAACATTTAGCGGATAATGACTTCAGTCCATTAAATGTATTGTCTGAACAAGACTTGTATATCCAACCCGGTGAATACGTTGCTCACTATTTATACAACCTTACTCAGAAAAAAGAACTCGTTTCTTTTATGAAAGAACATTACCCTGAAGTTGTTGCTGAGATGGAAAATCATTGTGTAGATGTCATGAGTACCTTCTGCACTTTATTCACTGCACTTCGTACAGGTGTTGAACACGATGTTGGTTTCTATGGTTACTGTGCTAAACGCATTTCGCCGAATGAAGGTGATGGTCGTTCTTACAATCAGTTAACCAAACAGTGTCAGCTTTGGTTTTTTAATAACAGAGAAAAAGCCAAGACGATGTTTGAAGCGTTGGAATTTAAAGACGCACTATTTGACGATGCTCACGTAGACGAGTTTGTTTTATTAGTAAGTTATTCTACGTATGCAAATAACGTGATTAAATTAAATCATGTATGGGTATGTGGTCCTTAGACAGAATAGAAGATACAGAGGAGCTGATGCTCCTCTGTATCTTTATATCACCAATTTAAACTCAAACGAGGACTTTCTGATTGAAGTGTAATCTCTCCACGTTTTTGAAGACGTTTAAGATTCTTCTCACATTGTTCATCCGTAAACTTTGTATCACTATTCCAAGCCCATTGCAACAACCCTTGTCGCTGTCGTGTATTGCAAGATTTATCGCCTACCTTACACTTCGCTTGAACTTGTGCGTTGTGTCTAGCAACAAAACTTCTCCAACGACCAATCTGCCATTCATCTTCTTTTGGGATACGACGACCTAAGTAATAAAGACAATACCAACCAAACCATCCGTAGGGTGAGTCCTTAGTAAGCCACCCATTCTTCTTCCACTCAGATAATCCTTGTCGAGACTTTACACCGTAGTAATTAATGCTTTCATCAGGTTCATCGTTAGGTCCTAACACCTTAGGAAGTTTATACCACGACGCAGGTAATCCTTTTATTGCGTTGATGTACTTCCCTTCAAAGACACCCATCTCTAACATTTCAAGAGGTGTATAACTTGGTGCAAAACGAGGGTCCCACACGCTATCTTTTTTTATCATTACGTAACCCTCGTTTGTTAATGTAGGTAAACACTCTTTGGATTTGAATCATTCACATGATTTCCATTAGTTAATGTAAAGAAAAACATTGTAAATGGTTTCTGAATCAAACCAGACGAATGTGTTTGGTCAGCATAGCCGGTACTGGTATGGGTATAAGTTGAACCACCTATTGTGATTTCAGTAAAATCGATAGGGGTGTTTCTATGATCACCATCGACAGCAATCTCCAGCGTTGTTGAAAGGGCACCAGATGCGGTTTCATGCATGATACCGATAGTTAAGACTTTCATCCTGGGTCGAATGTACAGAGTTTTGTTAGAAAACCCTTGTGGTGGTGAGTTTAAAACCCATTCTTCATAATTATGGATTCTGTAGGTTAAAAAATCATTCCACCAAAAATTAGATGCTCGTTCAAATGCGATAACAGCTTTTAAATCTAACCCGCCATTTTTTGTAAAAGAAGAACTAAACTCTAACATATCGTTCTCACTTATTGACCGTAGTCTAATTTAACCAATTGACTACCACGGTATCCAAAGTTACTGTACTTTACATCAGAACGAAGAAACTCTTCTGCGAGTTGACTATCTTTTATCATTCGTTCTAAATGTAACCAAAATAAACCAGTGTGGTGGATAGGTCTTACTCGTTCCTGTATTAAGAACCATCCACCTGGACACATCCAATACACTTTGGCCAATTCTGGAAAACCACAGCGACCAAAGGTGTGTTCTTGTATGTTGCAAAGTAATCCTGTTAGGAATAATTTCCATGAACAGAACGAAGGGAATTTAATCGCATAGTTAGAAACTAATAACACATAGCGCGTGGTTCCCTTGTGAAACTGAATAGACATGTCACCACCTATTTATTCTACTTACGGATAACGAGCAGAGATGTAATGTGCAAAACGTTTTAACGCTTCCCATGTACGGTTTTTCCAACCGTTCATAAAATCTTCATTGGCTTCACGCTTCAATGAGATTTCAACGTAATGTACGTTTTGGAATCCATCTAACAACATGTACAGTTGGTCTACTGCTTCAGAACTACCTTTGTTGCGTTTGAAATACGCATTTAAAGAACTGATGGTTTGACCGCCAATTGAACCATCAATGGTAATATCAGGATAATCCACACTACGGCGGTTTAACACATTCAGTATTTTTTGGATAGATGTACCGACGTTACCACGACCAGCGTTTACACCAAAATCCAATACCTTCTCAGCCAACATAGGACTTAATGCGTATATTTCGTGACAACGCATTTTCTCCCACCATGAGGTACGATATATCTCTTGTGCCAATGCGATTGGAAGGGTTTTCATATCTCCATCCCAATTGTATTTTGGCCACAGGTGTTTGTGTTCTAATGCAGTAGCCACTGTGATACCATGATTAGTGGCTTTCCCTGTATCGCTAGGATGGTCGACATATCCTGATTCAACACCACATAAGTGGTCGATAATTTCTTGTTCAGTCATTGCTTTAACTGGCATAATAAACTCCATAACAAAAAAATAAAAGAAGAGGGAGTTTTCACTCCCTCACTTTTAAACTATTATTGATTAAACAAAATACCAGAACGACTTTGCTCTAATAAAGTGTTTAACTCATCTGTAGATTTCCCATCGCAAACCTTTGTTACATCTCTTAAAAATTCACGACGATTAAGTGCTGATATTTTTAATTCATCATCACCTAATGCTACAGCTAACGTAATCTGACGATCATTTTCTTCAAACTGCCTTACTCGACGAAGACGAATGTCATCTTTGACCAATTGAGTAGCGGCGTCTAAGTTTACTTTAAACATCAGAAGCAACTCCTTCAAATGTATCATGTATTGAACCTACACCACTTGGTGGTCCAGCTTCTTTTTCATCGATAACCATGGCATCTAACAAAAATTCATCATTAGGTAGCTGTGATTCATCAATAATCCAGAATGGAACTTTAGGTGGAACATCTTTTTTACCGATAACTTCCAGCGAAAAATGTTGCAACGCTTCAAGTGTTGGAATGAGTAAAATAACCCCAGCGGCAGCGTCAGGATTGTTGTAAACTATGACTTTTGACATCAATAAGCTCCCTAAATTAATTAACGGCCATCACAGACACGTATGGTAAATCGCGCGCATCAAAACCGTTAACGTTCGTACTTACGTTCAACGAGTTAACAGGTCTTGTATCACTAGATTGTTGACTCACCGTACCGTCACCAGACGCATCATTATCACTAGCAAAACCAAATACAGCATAGTTAGTATTCGCTATAGAGTTCAGATAATTTATGCGATAACGACCTTGTGAGATTCGAGTAATTGATGACACATTGCTTGAACGCTGGATAGAAGGGGTTGAGTTACCAGAACCCGTACCTAGCCATGCGACAAACATAACGATGTTACCACCACCAGTTAACAGTGAATTTAACTGTTGCACTTGTGTAGCAGTCATCACACCCGCATTACCAGTGGTTGCAGCAGCGATAGCTACAGCACCGCCTGTGGACGAATACAGAGTGACATTACTACCGCCATATGCAGCACTTAGGTTAGTGCCCACATTGACCTGTGCACCGGCTTGGATGCCGTTTAGTTTAGCCTTATCAGAAGCACTTAACAAACCAGCGTAGCTAGTTGTTGCACCCAAAACAGTACCAGTAGCACCCGTTGATGAGTACATATAACCGTTAGTAGGGTCAGCACCATAACTAAGGTTAGTAGGAACGTTGACTTGAGCACCAGCTTGGATGCTGTCAATTTTCTGAATATAAGCAGCAGTAACAATACCTGCACCTGATGCACTTGCTCGCGGTAAGTTAACACCACTACCTGTTGATGAATATACCGCCGCGTCAACTGTCGATTGTCCAACTGACAGATTAGTACCTACGTTCACTTGGGCACCAGCTTGGATACCATCTAACTTCGCTTTATCTGCTGCAGATAATGTACCAGCATTAGATTGCGTAGCAGCAGGAAATACTGTGCCGGAACCCGTTGATGAACTTACTGTCACATTCGATGCGTTTGCCGTACTGCCTAAATTGGTTGGTACGTTGACTTGAGCACCTGCGGCGATACCATTCAACTTAGACAACAATGCGTCAGTAAAGTCGTTCTTACTTAATGCATAACCCGTCACTTTATCCACTTTCAAGTTAAGGGCGTTTTGTTGTGCAGTTGAAACAGGTTTATTTACATCACTGGTGTTATCTGCATTTCCCAAACCTACTTGTGCTTTGGTCACACTGTGTGGGTTATCCGTACGTGCGATGTGTGCGTTAAGTGGTGTAACCGCTTGTGATGTAATTGCTTCTTTGACACGCAGTGGTGTCATGTACTCAGTATTCACTGTACCAGCAACTGCTTCCGCAGTGGTAGCAATACCGTAGTTCTCCACGCTACCTAACCCCACTTGCGCTTTAGTGGTTGCATGTGGGTTATCAGTTCTGGCGATGTGTGCGTTTAACGGTGTTACAGCTTGAGCCGTAATAGCCTCTTTGACGCGCAGTGGTGTCATATACCGATTAGATACAGTACCCGCAGTCGCTTCAGCAGTTGATGAGATTGGATAATCTTCGACACTACCTAATCCCACTTGCGCCTTAGTCGTCGCATGTGGATTGTCAGTACGCGCGATGTGCGCGTTCAGAGGAGTCACTGCCTGCAATGTGATTGCCTGCTTTACTCTCAGGGGTGTCATGTAAAGAATGTTTGATGTACCTGTTTCAGCAGATGCTTGGTCAGATATTCCATAATTCTCTACACTTCCAAGTCCAACCTGTGCTTTAGTCGTTGAATGTGGGTTGTTGGTATTCACCAAGTGGTCAGTAATAGGTTTACCATTTCCTGTTTGGAAATAATACGTCATCGCTAACGGAGTCACATAACTCGTTGCTTGCAACGTTCCTAACATCTGAGCTTGAGTCGATAAACCGTAGTTCTGCACTAACCCTAATCCCACTTGCGCCTTAGTCGTCGCATGTGGGTTACTGGTATTGTTGACGTGGCTGTTTAAATTAGCGTTAGTGGTATCGATGCGAGCATGAAGCTCAGCGTCTTTTAAATTTACCCACTGACGCATTTCATCAAATGCAGCTTGGTCACCATAAAGAACAGCACGTGTACATCTGTCAACCGCTTCAACCACGTATTCAAAACCGTAGATGTCACCGATGTCATGTAAGTGATGTACTGGTGTAAATGCGTGAGGTTTGCCTAATAAGTCACCCCAGCGGACGCTGCGATTATCTAAGTTTAAGTTAGCAATTAACTCAAACAGAATATCAACAACGCTTGTGTAACGACCACCCACATACCGCAAATCAACTGTAACAGCACTATCCACTTGCGGATTAGTGACTATGATAGCTGCCATGGTTTCTAAACCACTGCGTTCACTTGCTTCTTTGTGATACATGACTGGTACGTAATCAACGACAGGAATCAACACACGACCTGTGATAGATTCACGAACCACTAAATCTTTCGTAGAATAGAAGCAACCCAAACGAGGGATGATAAGACGATTAACACCAGCAGCTAATGTGTGTTGTTCACCGCGTATGTAGTTTGAACTGAGTACACCTTCCAAATCTAGCGGAAGTGGGGTGGTGATAATAGTATCCGTCATTTGGATTCTCCGTCAATCCACTTTTATTGAAGTGGTAAATTCAAATAAAACTCTTGCTTAAGTACAACCAGTTTTCGTGGTTCTTTTTCGGTTGCAGGAGCAAGAACACCGTACCGGTCCTCACCCATTAAACGCACTGCAAGATACATTCCTTTTGCACGCCACTTAGCGACACCTTCACGAAGTAATAATTCGTAAAATTTCTTATCCGCGTCTTTACGGGATAACTCCGCTGTCGTGTACAACCAATCGTGTACTAACGCTGCAACGCGAGTGTGACCTTTAAATAAAACATAAATAAAGGGTAAGCGATAAACAGAATCGAGGTCTGTGTAAAAGCCAGCAGGGACAGTGATACCATCCACTTCATACGCTTCTTCCAGTATCCACCATTCGGGTTTGTTAAGCGGGCGCAATAAAGGTTGTTTGTCAATCGGTTTAAACATGATACATTTCCTTTATAGTGTCCATCATAAGAATAAGCAAAACGACTTTGACCACATTACCACTGATGGTAACACCATTTCCACTGTGAAACACTAGCATTATCTGTGCCTAGAATAAGTGCTTGAGTTGCTTTGTTCTTAATAGTGCACGCGAATAGATGTTTTTCATTATACGCAGTACAACACAGAAGAACCAATCGATACGTTCCGGGTTGAAGTGTTATTTCAAACACACTTGATTTAATGTTAAAATGAAGTCCGTCTGAATGGACAGTTCGTGTCATAACACGATCATCTATATACGCTGCAATCACTCCATCTCTTGCTTTTGCAAGCACTTGAATTGTTGTCGTCTGAGATATCGTTAACGTAACATACGGGGTGTAATACGCAGTTTCAGGACCTGACGACTCATAATAACCCACACCAAATGGATGGTCTGACGAGATAATGGATTGTGATGACACTGTAAAAGGAAAACTAATTGTGTTGAAATTAGCTAATCCTTCTTTGATTTTAAATTTAGTGTATGGTGTTACAACAGATTGATAAAATGTTTCCCTACGTTTTACTGATTGGCGAGCAGTAAAGTCGTTAATAAGAGAAGCAATCGTAGGTTGTCTACCGTTTACTAAATCAATTCGAGGCATTGTGAAATCTGTAAACTCATCTGGGCTTTCTGCGTAATACATAAACGCTCGAATACCCAAACGAATAGTGTCTGAACGCATCCGAAATTCGTTGTATGCATTGTTTGGATTCACCATCAGTCCATGGTCAGTTATTTTTTCACCTGTCATCCGATACACACCCGTATCGTCAAACTGTATTTGTGATGTATTACTGTAAGGGCGCATGTGTGAAACAACTAATAACCATTCATCGCAATAAGCTTCATTTAAAAACCCATAGAAGAAATAAGGATTTGAGTACGTTGTTGTAGAACTACCTAATAAATGAACGTTCAATCCTGTAAAATCAATTGGGTCTTCAGTAGAAGTGTTTGTTGCGTACACACCAAAATAAATCCGACCTATTAATGTATTTTGAGTTTTATGTCTTTTTACAAACATACATAACCGGTACACTTGGTTAGGGTCTACTGGTTTTAATTTAGTAATAAAACCACCATCGGGACCTGGTGGCGATACATTGCGACTACGTGCCTGTTGAGACACAATAATACACGACCCTGCGGGCGATAATCGCGCTATCTTTGTATTTTCTGGAGGAAATGTTTCATCTCCATTTAAACTACCTAAATCAGTAAACGCAGAACCTGCTAGTGGTGACAATAGATTATTATCTACCATCGCTTCATTAAAGCCTTGCAATGATTCTAACATGATACACCTTTTTATAAAAATGAAATAAGAAGGAGGGCAAATGCCCTCCTTTCTTTTTCGACGATTAAACTCCAGCAGCGTCTTTTACGTTCCAGCTTTCAACCATGATAGCTTCACAGTGGTCAAACACAGCATTACACATCTCAACTGCTTCTTGTGGAGTCAATACGTGTGTGTTGTTATTTTGACTTCTGAAATGAAACACCGTGGTATCGTTTGCAGATATACGGTCTTGTGCGCGAGACTTTAACGCAATCAAGTTAATCATGTCTTGTGGTCTGGTTTGAACGTAGTCTTCACCATCGTTGAATATCCAGAGCATCCCTTCAAAGAATTTCTGTTCACGTACAGTGTTTGCGCGGTCAGCTAATTCCTGAACAGTGAATGGACGTGAAGTAAACGCTTGAACATAAACGTTCTCTTCCACTTGATGGATGGGAGCGATTTCTTCAACCACATCACCTTCGGGGCGAATAGATGGTAACACTTTCGCATAACCCAGCTCCGCTAACAAATCGTCATCTGGGTCCGTTGGAATACTCATGTCTGGGTGTTCCATACGGATGCTGTGAAGCGTTGCTGGATAAAAACCAGTCGCTAATTTAATGTAATTCATCTACGCACTCCTTAAGCGCTTGGACCAACAGAGCCGTAAACAACTCCATCGATATACGTTAAAATAATCATCGTCCAGTTAGCAGCTAACACTGGGGCTAAGCCATCTGCCCATTGAACACCGGCTGGCCAGTTTGTCGCTCTGTTACCGATCACTTGCAATACAACACTCATAGAGCGTGTAGCCGCTGGTGGGTTAGTAATAGAGATAGTTCTGGTTGAACCTGGGTCGGTAATTTTCCACACTTGTGATGTAGCTAAGTTTACAGCGCCAGTAGATGTTCCTAACAATAATGAATACTTGTTAAGTAACGTACCATCGCCTGATTTTGTAAACAGATCATCCAAACGACTACGATCCACAGCACGCATCAAACCAGCATCAGTTGCGCTCGCATTTAACAGAGTTATCGTGTTACCAGTCGATGAACTGATGTCTATATCGAACAAACCTACTCTGGTGATACTTAAGTTTGTGGCCACATTCACTTGAGCGCCTGCGGCGATGCCGTCTAACTTAGTTTTATCAGCAGAAGACATTACACCAGCTAAAGATGTAGTTGCAACAGGGAGTGAAGCGCTAGAACCCGTAGAAGATGTCACAGGAACCGTAGTGGTTGTGCGAGTACCTACACCTAAGTTCGTCGCAACGTTCACTTGGGCACCAGCTTGGATACCATCTAACTTTGTCTTCATGGCTGATGCGTTCCACCACGCGTTAATCGCTTGGAACACGCGCTGTGCAGTCCAAGCACGGCGAGTAGTCGCTGTACCAGCTTCAGCTTCTGCTTGTGTGATAGTAGCGGCAGTCCACTCACGAGCGTCTGTGAGACGCGCATCAGATGTATCTACTTTTAAATCCAAAGCAGCTTGTAAACCAGCAATAGACGCAATGCTTAACGAATCTAACTCAGCGCGGTTTAACTTGATATAATCCACAATTTCTTGCAACTCATCAAGTGTAGTGTCATCAGACGTTAACAGTGTGTTAATACTGTCAATCAACCCTTTTAACACTTTACCTTGTTCAGCAGATAACGGAACTGTTGTTCCACCAGCAGTCAAGTTATTGACAACCGATGCGATGTTTAACTTTAAGTTCAGTGCAGTTTGCTGCGCTGTACTGACTGGTTTGTTAGCATCAGATGTGTTATCGACGTTAGCTAAACCTACATCAGCTTTCACTAATGTCACAGCACCGGTTTTACTGGCTACTGAGGTTACGGTGTTAACCTGTGCTCCAGTTTCAATACCGTCTAATTTGGTTTTGAATGTCGAAGACGCCCACCATGCAGCGATTGCTTGAAATACGCGTAATGGTGTAAATGCAAAGCGAGAGGTAGAGATACCAGCTTCTGCGTCCGCTTGGCTTACTGTAGATGCAGTCCACTCACGAGCATTTGTTAAGCGAGTATCGTTGATACCTACTTTGTTAGCTTCCAACCCATCTGTTAGTTGTTTTAAGACGTAACCTTGGTTAGCTGTTAATGGTTCTATGCTACCCGGACTGGTTAAGTTATCGACCGTTGCTGGAATAGATAAATTCCAATCAGAAGACCACACTACATTGTTATCAACACCATTACTGAGTGCTGTATTACAGTGACGAGTGAAACGTTTATTAGTTGCGTTTTCTTGCGCTACAAAACTAATCCGTTTAGACGTTGTACCAAACACGACTACGGAGAACTCCATCGCTACTGAAGAATTCAAACCAGGGAACGCACTTGGTAGTGCTGTAAACTGGTAAATACCTTGTGGAATAGCACCCAATACAGTTTTGTCCTGACTGTAGAACGGGTCTCTGGATGTTCCTGTTAAGAAGTTAACATACTGCACAGGAATCGCAGTGATATCAGCTTTTAAATCTAGCGCAGCCTGCAATCCAGCGATTGATGCGATGTTCAGTGATTCCAAATCTGCGCGGTTTAACTTGATGTAATCCACAATTTCTTGTAGTTCATCTAACGTACCGTCGTCAGTTTGTAACACAGAGTTAATCGTATCGATTAAACCCTTTAACACACGACCTTGATTTGCTGATAAAGCTGCAGCACCATCTGTCGATGTCAAGTTATCAATCACGTCACTTGCATCTAACTTGGTTTCGTTTAATGCATCAGTTAATGCTTTTAACGCAACACCTTGTGCTGCGGACAACGCTTTAGCTGGGTCATTCGTGATTAAGTTATTCACAACTTCCACAGTTGTACCAAATGAGTGGTATGCACCTGTGTCGTAGTAATACGCGACACTAGTGTCGCGAGCTACGTAGATAACTTTCTCTTGACCTATTTGTGGGAAACCTGCAAACGTCGTGAAGAACTCGTAAGCAATACCAGTATCTGGTGCACCGCTAAATAAGTTATCTGTAGAGATAACCACCAGGCGACCCGCTGTCTCTGCAGTATGTGTTACTGTGATAGTTTCTTCTGTCACTTGAATTGACGGAAAATACGCGTAACCATTTGTGTCATACGCTTGAACAGTGACGTCTGTTGAGCCAAAAACGTTATCCACGTTCCATGTAAAGACTGGAATCGTTTGGATATGAGTTTTCACCATACCAGCACGACCTAATGGAACCCACACAGTCGTTGCATTTTCACCAGAACCTAAAATTGCGCTTAACCACAATTGATTCTGATAAATAGCAAGAATGTGTGCTTCTGCGGTAGGCGACAATTCAGACACCGTACCTGTAAACCGGGTTTGACCTTGGTTCACTGTATTTTGTAACACTCGTACTGACCGAGTCATACGTGATACTCCTTCGAATAAACAATAAAAAAGATGGACTTCAGTTCGAAGTCATCACGAACTAGATAAACGTGGGCTACCTACTAAATATGTTTCATTAGCTGTGACGTCAATGGCGCATTTTAGTAGTCGGCGCTGTTCTTTGAGTAAACTTACTTTCTGTTCAACCGTCAGTTGTTCAGATGCAGTACGAATGTCTCGAACAGTTTGTTGCATTGGTATTAACCATGCTGCCATTTGTTTTGTAAAAGGAGAATTCATGACTCTATCTCCAACGATTGAATTAACATTAATAGTTGATTATCTATGTCAGTTAACTGTTGATTCAGGGTTTGTTTTGCACCGCGACCTAAAGGAAGTCGGTGATTTAATGTACTTAAGAATGAAATCGATTCACTGAGTTTATGTTCGATTTGTTCAATCTCATTATTAAATAAATTGGTATCCATAATACACCTTTTTGTGTAGACATAGAAAACTGGGAGAGCGAACTCTCCCAGTGTTAGCTATTAAGCGATAGCAGCTAAGTTTTCTTTCTTCTCAACCACAGCGATAACGTTCACTGCTTCGGAAGCTTCGATTACAATGCTGTTACCATCTGCAGAGTTACGTACAGATACTACGTCGTTGTAGTAGTGGCCTGATACTTCGTCTTTTACCCACACAGTCACAGCAACGTTCTTGCTGTCAAAGTTGTGAGTGATGGTGTGCAATACGTTTGCAACAGTAGACTCGTAGCGAGCTACGTTGCCGTTGATAGCTACGCGCAGAGCATCTACTTTTGTAGCGTCATCAGCAACAGCTTTCAACTGAGTATCTAAACGACCTAATGCATCAGCTACAGAAGAGCTGGCGTCTAAGTAGTTTGTACCAGTTGGTGTAACGTAGTTACCAGATGCATCCAGGCCAACAGCGGCTTTTACAGCAGCCATCTGAGTTAACAGAGTAGATACTGAAGAACTTAAGTTGGTTAACTGAGTGCGAACAGCAGCAGCTAAACGAACAGTGAATCCGGTGTCGGAAGAACCAGTGACTTCAACTTCATCAGCAGTACCTTGTACTTCTGAGTTGCTGTTGTCAATAACGTCATAACCACCTAAGCTGTTGAACAGAACACCGTCTTTTGCTTTAACAAATTTGGTGTCTGCAGCTAACGTGACATAACCGTCGCCAGTGGCTTTGTAGTAATGGCCTGATTCACCGTTTAAGGTGCCTAAGTCAAACGCAGAACCCGTATCGGCACCTGGAGTGATAGTACCACGGTAAGAGAACGCAGCACCTAATGCAGCGATTTCACTGTCAACGTACGAACGTAACTCTGTGTCTAAATCAGCAATTGCTGCTTCTAATTCAGAGGTATCGCCGATAGCGATGGCAGTTGGGTTACCAGTTACTAATTTACTGTACTTGATAACACCTTCAGTCGTGTTGAACCAAATACGTGGTACAGTTAACGGTGTTGGGTCGGCAGCTAACTGCTCTGGTACTAAGTTATAGAACTGAGAACCAGCAGCTAAACGAATATTGTGAAACTCAATAGGACGCATTGAAGATACCTCATGCTAAACAATTTATGGTGAGGAAACAGTCATCTGCTTCCCTTACTGTATTCGGTGAACTTACAAACCAACTTTAAAAAAACCTCATACATAGGATTTGTCGTATTTTATTCGATAACTTCGCCTAAAACCGTTTCCCATGAAAGTGGGTGTGCATACGCAGATGTTTCCACCGAAACAACATCTTTCGTTTCATTACGTGTCACTTCACAGCGCAATGTATTTTTTGTGTTGGTAAAAGCTAAACCGCTTTCTGGTGTATAAAGTGCGACGTGTGATGCTTGAACCACAGAGTGTCCCTTAATAGAGAACACACTTGTATTTCGAAGAATGTTACGCGCCATCGTAGATTCAAATGTAGGAGTTAGCTTATGTGCTAATACTACACTTAAAAAATGTTCCATGACTTTTGTCAATAGAAAATCAATATCAATATTTGCCACTGGAATGTTAAAACAAAACTGAACTTCACCGGTGTTATCAGATTTGTAAAATGGTGCATTTAAGAAAACAGTGCCGTCGGTTGGTTTCTCCGACAACATCTTCATCGAGTACACCACATGACGGACATGTATGGGTGCTGGATAAGTGAAGATTTTAATTTCATAAGGTTTAAAATACTGCAACCCTATTTTTTTATTCATGTACACCATTTGTCGTGCTAAAAATAAACCGTGGTCAAAGGTTTCCATTTAATTCCTCACAAAAGAAAAATAGGAGAGGGGAATTCCCCTCTCCTAGTGTTAATAAGGTACGTAAAACGTGACATATGCCACTAACGTCCGAGCTTCAGTTAACGTGATTGTTATCTGGTTTGAATTCGTTGTATCAATCGAGGCAAAGATTGGATTGTTATCAATCGCATCTTTTAACACCACCGAGTAATCTTCCGTATTCATGTTGTGTGTGATACTTATGGTCTCAGTATCTGCTGAGGTAAAACGACGTGTAATTGCACGAACGTAAGATGCGTCACGTACATCATTAAATGGGTTTTGCAATTTACTTTTCAGCAATTGAACACCCACATACGCTTGTGTATTTGTATCGTAATCTTCAACTGTTCCCAATCTCAGATTTTCCACACTACCAAGACCCACCTGTGCTTTTGTTACAGCATGTGGATTCTCTTGATTTGAAATGTGGTTTGTAATCTGTGTTTGAATTGGGTTAAACCATTGCAATAACACACTTGGCGTTAAATACGTTGTGTTACTATTCTGAGTTACATCAGTTGCCGTTGCAACAGCATAGTTTTGTACTAATCCTAATCCCACTTGGTCTTTAGTGACTTGGTGTGGATTGTCTCTAGCATCAACGTGAGTGGTTATTGTTGTTGCAACAAACGAGACCATAGCTTCTTTCACACGAAGTGGAGTCATGTAACTTGCGTTATCAGTACCCGCTTCAGCCACAACTTTTGTTGCAACCGCGTAGTTCTCTACGCTACCTAATCCCACTTGCGCCTTTGTAGTCGCATGTGGATTATCGGTGCGTTGAGTGTGAGCAGTCAATGGAGTAATGGCTTGTAAAACAATGGCTTCACTGACTCGAAGTGGAGTCATGTATTTTGTGTTACTAGCTCCTTCTTCAGCTTCTTGTTTTGTAGCCACACCGTAGTTTTCAACATCACTTAACCCCACTTGAGTCTTAGTCACTTGGTGAGGGTTATTTGTACTATTGATGTGAGACGATGTATCAGTTAAACGACCGTTAACAAAAGCAACGACACCCGCAGGTGTTGCGTAATGTGTGGTACTACCAGAGGTGTAATCGTCAATACCTGCTATTTCAAAGTTTTGAACATTACCTAAACCTACCTGAGTTTTGGTCGTGTTGTGTGGGTTACTTGTACTACTAATGTGTTGTACAATGGCTAAACCACTACCCGCAGCAAAATACGTCGCAAGAGACGCAGGTGTCATGTATTTATCAGATGGAAGTGTTGTGCCACTCATGTCTGATGTACTTGCGATACCGTAGTTCTGAACGTTACTTAACCCCACTTGAGTTTTAGTGGTCTCATGTGGATTGTTCTTATCAGCGACGTGTTCTGCAACACCACCTTCAGAGAGCTGTGCAATTAATGAACGAGTTAATGAAGGTGTCATTAGCTTGTCTTGTGCACCAGCGCCATCTAAATCAGATAACAATGCTACTGCAAAGTTAGGCACATTGCCAAGACCTACTTGCTCTTTAGTGACTTGGTGAGGGTTAGCTAAGTTGTTGATGTGCTCGTCAGGAGTTTGACCACCTGTGTTTCCAGTGATAGCTTCTGCTAAGTTGTGAATACTTTCAACCAACTCAGTCGCACCTACCATGTCATCTAAATCCCACTCGTGGTCGATGACAGGGAAACCATACGGTAGTTCTTGAACTTCTTCCCATGCAGTGATACGTGGGTTTACTGCGTTGCTTAGCAGCAATTCTAACGCACGTGCTTCATCAATCTGCCAATCACCACCTAAGTAACGAATACGTTCAACAGCGATTGTACCTGCAAGTGTTCTATCTAAAATACAGATAGCACCATATACAGGTTTTGCAGTAGCACGTGATGCACTAACAAACGGCCAACCTAAGTGGTAATCTACACCGTTCACTAGTTGACGACCAGATGGGTAATGGACTAGCTTTAAATCACGTTCAAAGAAAGGACCAGACTTTGGTACGATGAAATAAAAATCAGGAGTCACATCCGGTGGAGCAATGATGTGCTGTTCATCGGTGCGAACGTTTGACGCAGCCGTCCCGGTAGGGTCAAACGGGTAACGTAAAGTAATATCAGACATAGTTCAGACCTCAACCGGTGCTGGGTTTTAATAAATGATATAGTCTGTTTTAAAGACTCCATACCATAACGACCACTTCATTGGAGCTGCTTATGTATAGTTATGTCAGCGCTTTAGGAATTTTGAATCAGCGGAACAGTCGTTGGACTGACGTTGATTTACAAAACGTTCCTTTTAGCCACATATTTGAACACTACAAAGATGTGATTGTGCATCTTTCTAACCCACATATAAGCGAAGTGGTACATATTCGTTTAGCTTTTTTTATTGACAAACAGGTTGCAGTCAATCAGACGATAAACCAGTGGCTCGTGTCAAATGGTTCAAACACAATAAATGCAACACCGGGTGTGATTGAATTAAAGCCAAAAACTGTCTTGTATAAAGATGCAGTGCAGGCTGATTTTACGATACGTCCTGTGAAGATGGGAACGCATCACGACATTGACTGGCCACTCGATGTAGCCAGAGATTTGTTGTTGATAAAAGAAAACGTTGATTATTTAGACATGTACAATCATTGTCTTGTCACTGTCAACGGACTCCTTCATCGAACTTCATTTAGCGTGAATGGTTTGTATGTTGTGGACGGCGCATACTCTCGTACCTTGTGTAACGATGTCAATGTGGGTATACTTAACTTCAAAGACGTAGGTGGTCTTGAATTTGTTAACCTACGGTCTGATATGTTGTTCTCACCTAAACCAGATAACAAGCTGTACAATCGAGCATATATTAAATCCCCAGTTCCACTGAATGATAAAGTTGTTTTATTATCATTAGGTGGTTATCTACATGTGCTTGATAATGTATACCGGGTTATTGGTGACAACACCATGGTGATTGACTTTAACAATCTACCCATACTTGAACGTTACTTTGAAAGTTGTAAGGTGATAGATTTATCATCGTTGCAGCTAAGTAAAAGTTCTCGAAATAAAGACCAAGTGGTTGTAGATGAATTAATTGCTAATGAAGATACCATTCGACGTTACATTGATTTATCGCAATCGTTTTTAATTTTAGTGGACACGCCTAGTTTTTACAAAACAATGCATTTGTTAAAACCGGGTGTGACTACTGGAAGTTTTGTCACTCCCCTGTTACCTAAATGGCCGTTACGTACGTTAAATGGCAAATTGATGGAGTATTACTCCCGTCAAGATAACGAATTGTTTATGCTGCATTGCACCAGCTATTTAATTCCTAACTATCAATTTACAACCACCCACTGGCAAGAGTTAACCAGTGTGTCTAACAGCGCAGTTCCATTTGAACCTGTAGTGAAAGACCGTGGTTTCTTTTTAGAGATGGGGCGAGACTTTTAATTGGAGAGGACATTTGTCCTCTCCTTTATTCCCTAATGTGTGGTGGATGTATGTTAGAATTTACACCTGTTGTGTTTTCAAAAACGTTGATGTATGACAATTTAACGCTGTTTGCAAATAACCCACAATGGACATGGAACGCAACCTACGGTTGGCGACGTGATGTTAACGCAGGTGATACTGAGTTTATGGTGGAGGTAGGGTATATCCCTGTTCCAATAAATCGTATTCGTAAATTAAAACAAATTGAAGCATTGTTTTCATCGTTTTACAATACACCTGAAAATTGTTTAGGTACAAACATCTTGAAGATTAATTTTCAAGATGGGACATTTAAGTACATTGGAACAAGTGATAGCCATTCTGATGGAGCCAAAGGTCAATTCATGTACAATGGTGATTTACCTGATGAATCGTTAACTCCGACTAATGTTATCAATCGCGTTATTCGTTACACTATCCCACTTGATAAAACACCAGTTTCCATTGGTTTAATCTCAAGTGGGTTTTATGCCATTTACCCATTTACATTACGCGGATTTAAAGATTTAAAACTTACATTCTGGTGAGGCTTATGTTAGAAAATACGTTACGTTTACGAAGTAAACAATTTCCTGTCTCTGTTCTGGCACAACAGTGGCCTCAAGATTTAACTGAGATACCTTACTCTGGGGTTTATCACAATGGTCGTCATGTAGGTGAATTTTCAAGGAACTGGCATTTGTTTTGCTGGAATCCACGTGTGGGTCGATGGGCAGATGTTCCTAACCCATCCAACCCACTACGCATGTATTACGGTGAACGTGGATTAACTATCTGTAATTACGATACGACTGGATTTGATGTAGCTGAAGGGAAGATAGAACAACAGATGGCTGCGTTTTGTACTGCGTTTGATAGCATCCCCAATCATTACTTAATATTTGTTGCAGCTTCACACTACACCACATCGGGTACGTTAAACGATGCAATGAAAACGCGACTAATTTCAATTGGAGTTCCCTCTGAAACATTAGCGTGGCAAAATGCAGGACAAGATGCTAAATTTAATCAGGTAATGGCAGGATTTAAGGGAAGTGCACCGGGACAATGTTTAGCCAATGCACAAAACAATGCGGTTGAAAATGGTGTGACTGCAGCATGGAGTCATTTTAGATTGTAACGATATAGAAGAGAGTAGAGAGGGCACATGCCCTCTCTACTCTATATATTCCACAAATTCAGTTTCACTTCCATCACTGTACTTTTCTTTCACAGTCCATTTAATCTTCTTTACCGCCATGGTTTCAAGATTACGTAAGAATCGGTGGTAGTACGGTTTACTTTCAACCGTCGTTAAACTCGCTTCTATCGCTTGTTGAAACAAACCCACATTCGCTAATGCGTCATTCTTTACATCAACCGTTTCTACACCCCCATGACCAGGGGGTCCTTTCACTAATGCAATTTCACTCCAGAACAATGCGAATGCTTGTGCAAATTCACTTGTAGTGACATGTGTGGTTCTTTGCAACACTGACGTTAAGTGAGATGGGTTTCCACCTTCATTGGTTGAACCTAACACGACTCCTTGTTTAGCATAAGCATTATACGCTTGTCCAAAATCAGAAGCATATGTACTTATATCAGCTTTTCCATTTGGAATAGGAGTTCCATCTGGATTAATTGCACACGCCTTACACAAAGCCGCTAGAAGCGGCGTAGCGGCTGTTTGTATTTGAAGGGTCATAAGTCCTCACTGATTTGTATTGCGCGTACTGTAGGACGCCCCATTAGGTTTTAACGCAGGTACATCAATTTCTCGAACAGCAGCAATCGTAGATGTTGGAATACCAAGATTACCAATCACTTGTGACGTGTTAATCAACTGTTCTAGTTGAGCATGGGCTTGTGCATGAGTATCACCTAACACTGATTTCTGAACATGTGCATCTTGTCCAAATTGCATTTTAGGTGCTCTGACGATACAAGGTCCTTCGGAGTCTACTTCCACGCCACCTTTACCCACTACGCCTTTTACTTTGTTTGGAACATCCACAAAGAGATTCACATCACGCATCTCTATTTTTTGTTCAGAAGCATTCTTTGCCAGAATGATGTCGTTCACAAAATCCACTTCAATATCCACACCTTCACTATTCGTGAGTGTAAACACCCCATCTCCTGCATTAATCTGTAGTGTTAATGCAAAAGGTTCACCATTGGCTTTTGTGGTATTGACGGTGATATGTTTACCATCACTAGACATTTCAACGGTGTACATGTTTTTAGATGGGTCTAAATCGGTTTTTGCATCAGGTCGAGCAGCTATGCCATACACAATCGTTTCTGTTAAACGACGCTCATCAGTACGACCTGGTGTCATCCAGAATAACTGTTTGCTATCACCGTATTTGTAAATCCAGACTTCCTCACCTCGACGCACATTCGGTGCAGTAATGCGGTTAGTACCCATAGGTAACCATGTGGCTGGAACGCTGTTGCTAGTGTTTAACGTGATGGTGTAAGTGCTACCATCCTCAGATAATCCACTCACCGCTTGTTTTTGTCGATTAGCAGTTAACATACCGTCTGTTAATGATGTTAATTCAATCAATGAAACTTCAATCGTATTTGAGTCAGAACCGGGTAACAAATCGGTCAAGACAACAGCAGAACAATGGTAATGCCATGAGTTTATTTTATTTTCAGAAGACATGTTACTATCTCACAGTTATAAATGTATCTAGAAGATAGTGGTGGTCTGTCTATCAATATTTACAGTATGTCGTTGTGATATAGTAAAATTAAAGTGGTGTGTACACAATGATTATTGATGAATTAGAATTGTGTGGATTTAAGCGGATTGCATTAAGTTGTATTGAACGAATCTGCATTACTCCAACCAATGCGTATCAAATCTTTCTAGGTGGGAATGGGTGTGGTAAATCATCTATCCTCGATGAATGGTCACCACTTCCACCGAACGATAATGACTTTTATGAGAACGGGTTTAAACGGTGTGCATTTAGACATAACGAAGTTAGTTACACTGTGTTATCTACCATGGGGAAAAAGAAACACCATAGTTTTATTCGACATGATGAAACAGGGGATATAGAACTCAATGAAGGTGGAACGATTTCAGTTCAACGTGAGTTATGTCAACAACTGTTTAATCTTAATCGTGAGATGTTTGACTTGCTATTAGGGAAGTCTCTTTTTACAGAGATGTCTCCGACAGTTGAACGTCGTTCATTGATTACTCGAATGAGTGCGGATGATTTAACATTTGCTACTAAATTTTACAATCAAATGGCAAGTGCTGAGCGTGATGCTAAAGGTGCTCTTGCACACGCCCATAAACGATTAACCGCAGAAACTGATAAGCTACTAGCTCTTAATGCAGACGATAGCTTAGAGAACGATGTAGAGGCCATACAGAACGATTTAACATCGCTACTGGAATTAAAACGCCCTCAACATGAAGATGCGTTTACTATCGAGCAAAAACTTCACCACGTGTATACAGAATTAGAACGTGTCATTGATAGTTCTGTTATGCATCCGTTTTATGAACACAACACACAAGGTTATGCATCCAGTGAAGCAATTCGTGATGATTTAAATCATTATCGAACTAAAAAGCAAATGACCATAGAAGTCTTGAATACCCACGTTCAAGATTACGAAGCAAAGCAGAAGTTTATTGAAACGTTTGATAAACTGGGTGACGGTGAATCTCCTGATGAGTTGTATCAGCGTAAAGCTCAGTTGGAGTCTAAACGAGACAACTTAACAAAACGGATTAAGCTCTTTACGTTCAGCGGTGATGTGTCGCGAGACATCCCATCACTTCAAACATTCAGAGCTTCTGTACTTGGCGCATTAGGGCAGATTCCTGATAACTCTGATAAACAGTTTAGTCGGACTAACTTAACGATGTTTCAACAAAAACATCAGCAGTTAAACGATGAACGTGCATCGCTTATGATTCGATTAAATCGCATCGATGAATACCTTGACCATGTAAAACACGCACATCAGAACAACTGCCCTAAGTGTGGCTATGTATGGACCCCTGGTGTTGATGTCAGTCAACATGAACGACATGTAGCTGAGCGTGGTCAACTGATTATTCAAATAAAGCAATGTGAAGGTGCATTAGACGATACAAGTCAATCTATTGATAAAATACTGTATTACATCGATGCAATGCGTCGATTGAAGACTGTGTTCAATGACATGTCTCGTTCTCAAAACTTGTTAGACTACATCTTAAGTGAAGGTCGAATTTATAATCAGCCTGCGCATCTTGGTGGAGTTGTGGATACATGGGTTGAGGATATGTACATTCATCATGAACTCTCTCGTGTTCAAGTGGATATGCAGTGGGTAGTAGATGCGTTAGCGCTACATCAACAAACAGAAGGTGTTGATGCTAATGCAATGAAAACTTCGCTACAGTTACTTGAAGAGACCATAGGGCGAATTACACACGATGTTCATGAACTTCAATTTACAATTGACGTGTTAGAACGACTTTATAAAGAAGCACTGGATGTGGAACGCTTAGAACAACGGCGATTGCAGTTGGATGAAGAACGTACACGGTGGTTGTCTATTTATGAAAGTAGTGTGTTTGAGGAATCTCGGACGGAGTTAGTTCGCTACTACCAACAAGTCCTTGCACAAAAGACAGTGAAGTTAAATGAGAAACGTTCATTAACCGCAGTCATCTCTGACTTGAAGCGAGACACTGAGGAGTTGGAACAAACGTATCAAGGGTATAAACTAGCAGCAAAAGCGTTGTCACCGGTAGATGGTCTTATTGCAAAACAAATGATTCAATTTATTGAGGTGATTGTTGACCACATGAATGAAATTATTTCTGCAATATGGACGACACCGTTGGTTATTAAAGTGTGTGCGACTGAAGACAAAGGATTAAATTACAAATTCCCTATTGAAGTGGGTATTGAACAAAACCGAGTGAGTGATGTTTCAGAAGCCAGTAAAGGTCAAAAAGAAATCATTAACTTTGCGTTTCGTTTAGTGGCCATCCTGTATCTAGGGTTTGATGATTTTCCATTGTACTTGGATGAAGTCGGTCAGAACTTTGATGAAACACATGAGCCTGCGTTTATGAACTACGTCAAAATGTTAGTTGATGCACATCGTCATAGTCAACTTGTGATGGTGTCTCACTCTGCTGCATTTTACGGTGCGTTTAACACTGCAGACTTCTGTGTACTCAGTCAAACAAACATTACCGTTCCATCGCATCATAACGCACATGTGGTGATGTCATGATGTTATTTCTAACTTCCTACCTGCTAGGAGCTTGTATCTTAGCAGGTATTCAAATTGGTCTTAGGAGATGGTGTAATGCACACAACGTTTAAAGAACATAAGTCGGAGAAGTATACACCGAGAACGTATGCAAATGCATGTCGTGCTGATGTGACTGTAGCTATCGCTGTTGACTTTACTACGGCTGGTGAGAAGTGCACAAAAACTGCAGCAAAGAAAAAGTATGTCTCATACGACTTTGAAAGTGACCCTGTGACGTGTGGTGAGCTTTTCGCTAATCACTGTAAAACGTTTGGTGTGAAGATAGTGAATGTTGCTGGAAATGGAATTTATACATTCTCTCGACACAACTACACTCAACATCAGGTCAATGTATGGATGTTAGATTTTATTGAAACATTGATACTACACTATCCGCAGATAACTTTGTTTATTAGTGGGGGTCAGACTGGAGTTGATTTCTCAATTGGTGTTGTATGTGAGTTGTTAGGTCTTCAATGCGAGATGTTATTCCCAAAAGGATTTATACAGCGCCACACAAACAAACATGACCGGAGTATGGATACATTAGAGTTAGAGGAAGACTTAGAACGGTATGTTGAACAATTGCGTGAATTCATTCAGTTTCGTTTTGATTAGGTGTAGGGGTGCAGATGCACCTCTACACCTTTGATTGTATAAAATTTCAAATACATATTACACACGTGATATGGATAAAATAAATCCCACGGAGTTATGTATGAAGAATCAAAAACGCTATGTAAACACAATTGGTTTTTACCTTGTAATTCAAAACGGTAAAACAATCCGCAAATCATGTTCGCCTTCTCTTCAGGAGAAGAAATTAATAGGGACTAAATAGAAATGGAATTAGGGAAAGTATTGTACGTTGTTGTAGTGCTTGCAGTCTATGTAGGTGGTGTGTACTACATTCGTAAAGATGGTATTTCTAAAATGAAGAAGGATAAGACTCATGTTTAATTTTATAGTGATCTGTTTACTGTGTGTGATTATTTATCAATTAAATAAGATAGCGAAAAAGAAGTAGTATGGGTTGGTTAATGGTGTTACCAATCTCCTATGTGCTGTCTTCACTTTTATTGTTAGTAGCACTCCTCAAAGAAGACCATAAGCTCTGGAGACACATGATACTGTTAGTCGTGTTTAACGCACTCTTAACGTATATAGTGTACTCCAGCCAACAGCCGTGATTCGTCACGGCTTTTATTTTTTGTCGAGGTTCGTATGGCAACATTTCGAAAAGGAAATATGTTAGCCCATTGGAAAGAAGCTGACTTACTCTTAATTACAACAAACTCTACGTTAAAGAAAAATGGTGCGTTAGTCATGGGTGCAGGTATTGCTGTGACTATCCGTGACCGATTCAGAGATGTGGATAAGTTATTAGGTCGAATGATATCATCGGTGTGTGGACATCATGGTCTTTATGGTGTTATCACTGGGGATTGGTTAACGGATAAAAAGAAGAAACTAGGTATCTTTCAAGTCAAGAAAGACTGGGAAGGGTCTGCAGATATTGACATCATCAAATACAGCACGTTGCGTTTAATGGATATCGCTGAGAAACACCCAAACGCCGTTATCTTCTTAAATTTTCCTGGAATAGGGAATGGTAAACTTCCTCGTGAAGATGTTTTACCTATTATCTCTAAACTTCCTGATAACGTTGTGATATGGGAATACGACGAAGACTGTCGTTAAAGTATGACGCAATGTCGCTCTTTCATTATTAGTTAACTAACTTTAAGGTGGTTTTTATGGCAGTTGAATGCGAATTTCAATGGTATGCCAAACTCAAAGGTGCTGAAGATAAACCAACACCTGAGAAGCTTGCTCCTATTTTCCCAGCCGGTATTGTTTCTGTTGTTTTACAAGAACAGTTTCAAATGAAGTTAGTGACTGAAAAAGTAGAAAAAGCGATAGTGCGTTCCAGGATGAAAACGCCATGTGATGGTTTATTTCACGAAGTAGGCACACCAACGTACCACTTCGAACACAAAGTGGCTTTACCGAATACTGCAGGTCAGAACGAACCGTATTTAGCTGGGAGTGAAGAGATTCATTTAATCTACAAAGCCATTGGCAGTGGATTAGTTAAGTACCGTGTAAGTTATCCATGTATCATCTCACTTACAGATGTACATGGAGTCGTAACGGATTATGAGACTTTATGGGAAGTGGATGTATTTGTCAAACCAGACGGATATCTTCATGAGTGGGTAAAAGTCGATGTGGAGATACCTGAAGCGATTGCTGAACAGGTTTTATATCACGTTAAACACGATACAGGATTGGTGAAATTAAGCGCATTTCCATTACCTGTGGTCGATATGTTTGACGCCACATATGGGTTTATCGCCCCGGAAAATCAAGCAAGGGTAGATTCTATACTTGCTCAAGTCCGCCATTAAGTAAGGGTTGTACAATGGAAACTGCAAAACTCGTTGTTACACAGGAGTCGTTACGTGATTTAGCATTAAGAGACGCAGGTCTATTAGGTGTAGTTGACGTAAGCGATGTCATGGGTACGTTAAACGATCTTAAAAATCAAGTGACTGGATGGCGGTTTGTTTGGATATCAAAGAAAACTGATGGTCCTTTAAAACGTGGCTTAATCAAAGCAATCCCAACCAGCTTTGAAAATAAGACCATGATGGAAAAAGCACTTACCACACGATTGATACGTCGTCGTCATTTGCATCCGTACTATGCTTCGGGTGTAATCCGCATTGCAAGTAAAATTCGTGCTGGTATGTCTGAGCGAGTCATTGACTTTGCATTAGACTTTATTCAGAATCATCCAGATATGGGTCTAGGTGATGATGAAGATGCTTTTCCAAACTTAGTGAAGTCCTTAAAGATAGATACAACACTAAGTGTAAAATCGTTGTTGCTTGCTCGTAAAATGATTCCAAAAGTAAGAATACTTCTTGCACATAAACCGGAATCGTTTAAAAGTAAAGCACCAAACCTTCAAAAGAAAAACGATGTCCCTGAAGCGTAACGTGATAGAAGAGACTAGAGAGGGGAAACCCTCTCTAGTCTTCTTTATTTTTTGTTTATGGAGCAGGTGGCAAATCTTCAACTAAACCAGAATCCACAATGATTTGCTGTAACCGCTGTACTTCAGAGGTAAGCGCTGCATTCTCTTCAACCAGTTTACGCCATTTACTGTACGTCGTCGGGTTATTCGTGATGCGATTCAAACGTGCTGCTTCTTTTGTTTCATGGTCATTCACACCCACAATACCTGTCGTTGGTGCTATACCGACTTTTACTTCAGAAGTACAACCGATTGAGTTATCCACTATCTCACGAATTGATGTATCTATCCCTGACAAATCCACGTAATCTGGTAATGCACCCAAATCAACAGCTAACACAACCCGTTGATACGTCACTGCATTCAAATCTGGATAAGAAAGGATGTACGTATCGGGTACGTACACAACCTGATTATCTTCAGAAATTAATGTAATGATGTGTGCATTTTCACTACGGTCTTGTTGGAATTCAACGTCCGTTAGATTAACTGGTTTATAGAAGGTAGTAAATACATCAATACCCCGTTCATAAATATCCTTAAATGAACGAATCGCATGACATGTAAATACCTGTGTAGCATCCACTGTAAACGGAGTCTTTGTAACATACCGTCCACGTAACCCTGGGGTAGGTGTCTTTCTCATGACCAACTACTCCTATGGATTTTGTGCATCTACGAAATCTAAGTAGGATTTCTGAGACACAACAAGGTACTGAACGTCTTCATACGTCACTGCTGCATACAACACACCGCTACGTACTAAACGTGTAATCCGAGCAGGCATGTCGCTAAACTCAGTCATGGTTTCAGCAAGACGAATCATCTCACTGATAAGAACAACCCAGTCTTGTGTACGAGGTGACATACGACTGAACTCAAACGAGGTACTTGCTGCTACTACGTAATCATTGAACCGTTCTTTGAGCTTAAACTTCTCATCACGGTTTTCAGGACCCCCTACTGTAATCGCACCCATCGAACGATAGATGAATACGTTCGTTGATAAGTATTCCTGAATATGCTCACGGGTATACGTCGGTGCAAACGCAACTAAACGGTCTACAGCGATTTTGTAATCAACCATAGGGCTGAACAAACCTTGCTGAATCGTTTCGTTAGGAATGGAATAGTTATCCCACAATGGAACGATGATGTGTTCCGTTGTTTTGAAGATATCAGGTAAATACTGAATCCAGACATCACGTGGGAATGCTGAGTTAGACAAGATATAATTGACTAATGCATTCTTAATGTTGTCCAGTGTATTACCTGCCAAACCATAGATAATCAAACCCCATGGTGTACGGACAATCTTGTCAGGTTCATCTGGATTTGACCAGTCAAATAAACGAACTGATGTTACTGTATCAGGATAAACACCACGAGCTTCTTGTAAGCGATACTGACGCTCTGTATCGTCCTGTGACGCGATTAAGTCACGAACAATAGCATACCCTTGGATAAGGTCATCTACGTTGTCTACAGGCGGTACAACGACGATTTCAAACTCATCGTACTGTCTGCGAAACGCATCATCAATAAACCAAATCTTAATGCGGTTTTCTTCTTCGACTGAAGGAAACCCTGTTACGTTCATGGCTTTAAATGAGATAAACTCAGGGAAGAAAATCCCTTGAGCCACTTGAATCATCGCGCCAGCAGAGATGTCTTCAACATCACCGCCCCAACGTACTAATACGTCATTTGCAAAATCTGTAGATGAGTCAGTAAATGCACCGTTAATTGATTCATTACCTACCCAGTTACACACTTCGATGATACGACGAACGTAACTATCTGGAACCTTTACCATACCGCCATCAGTCACGACAGAAGACATGGTAAATAAATCAAAGTTAGGGAAGTCCGGGAGACTGTATTGTCCTAACTCTTTTGTATATGTTTTTGCATAGGTAGAAAGTTCACCTACACTGGAATTTAAACCTGGGGCATTTTGAATCACAAGACTCAACGATGCAAAACCTTTCAAACTGTACATACGGTCGCTCCCAGCAATGATATGAATCGTCGGATGGAAAATCTATCCAAAACCATACGATGGATTCCTTTAAGCTTATGAGGAATGGCTATGTCGCAAAAAACTTTGTTTGACTTGCTAAAACCGTTCATCAAAGAGCTGTTCTTAAGTGAGGACACTGAGCAAGAAGTTCAGTCGAAACGGACCTTATTACTCAGCCTCACCATGACCATTATTAGCATTGTTATCTTTGCCGGTCTCCTTGGTCACGGAGTCGGTACGGCTGTCAAGTACAACCAACACGAAGAACAGCGGATGAATGGTCCGACTGTGAGTCCCCCTATGGTTGTTCAACCACCTCAGAAAAAAGAAGGTGATGAAAAGAAACCACAACCCACTGACGATGAGATGGCTCGACGTCTTCGTCGTTTGTATGAACTGGAAAAAGAAAATGACGGGTAATTATTTATGCATGTTGTGTACTGTGGTATTAGCTGGATGTAGTTTCAGTTTAAACGTAACCAGTACGCAACCACCTGTTGCAATTACAACAACAACCACACATGAGACTGGTGTTGAACAAACACCAGTCTTGTCTTCCGATGAAAAACCTAAGCAAGGTGTATTATCAAAGAAAGGATGTGAAGCATTCGTACTCCCGGAATATACTCCACCAAAAATCCCTCGTTTTACAGATAAAGAATTAGAAGATTCTAAACTTGTCAACATACGTTTATTACAACATATTGAAGTAGCAATGCTTGCTCAGAAAGAATACTCACGATTACTTGTTGAATCACACCGACGGCATCTAAAAGGATGCCAATGATTTTACACCTGGATGACTTACTGTATAGGTAGGTCATCTAAGGTCTTTATAACCTTTTTGCATACAGGATTTTTTTATTATGTCTGAACCCATTGCTTCATTATTAGTTCTTTACACAGATGGTTCATGTCAACCAAGTTCTCGTGGTTACGCTGGAAGTGGTATTCATGGCTACATGTGTTTTGACCCGTTTAAATACCCCCCTAAACAAGGCGCTGGTGCAAAACAAATCCCCACTATGGATGGTTACATTCCTAATCAAGAAAAATTGATTGTGGACAATGCTATCACGTTAAATGTGGAATCATTCATTGATATTCCATCAACGTGGGAACAATTCAAACGTACTGTTGAGATTGATTACTACATCGATTGGTGGCAAGCCATAGAAGGTGAGAGTACATCCAACGTAGGTGAATTAAAAGCTGCACTTAAAGCGCTAACGATTGTTATTGAGAAGAAGCCACTTCGCGCTCGTATTCTCATGGACAGTGATTACACGTTAAAAGGTTTGAACGACTATGTTCAAACATGGAAGTCTCGTGGTTGGAAGAAAAGTGATGGTCAACCACCAGAGAACGTTGAATGGTGGATGTTGTTGGATGAAACCTTTGCAAAAGCAAAAGAAGTTTGTCCTGATACACAACTTATCAAAGTGACAGGTCATAGTGGTGAATTAGGTAACCACATGGCAGACATTGCTGCCAACCGTGCAAGTATTCGTTCTCGTCTAGGTCGCTATGAAGAGATGTACTTTGAAGTTCCAGGAAAAGGATATTGGAGTTATAAAAGTGAACACAATCGTTTGCTGAGTAAAGCTCATCTGTACTTTAACTGTGATACTACAAAAGACACTGTGTTTAATCAAATCGATACATCAGTGGGTGTTCGTTATGTTTACTTCACTGGTGACGAAGGTAGTGAAGATACGTTGTTTGGTAAGCGTATGAGTAACACCTCATTCAGTGTTCTTTTATTGGAACAACCTGAAGATATTGTGGCGACGGTGTACGATAAACAAAAGGCGGTTATCGAACAAGGCTCTGCTCCATTTGTATTCGTAAAACTATCTGCATTGGTGAATCCTCGTCATGCACATGAAATACGTGAACACAATGGTGATTACTTGTATGTGAGAATAGGGGATGAAGAGTTATGTCTGCACACACCAGATAAAACAAAAATCACCACGGTTCCATTAAAACCGCACATCACCTATGCAGGTGCTTCTGAGTTATTGGATATACAATCTGTTTTGTTGGAATCATTACCTTTCTTTACTCAGGAGAAGTCAAATACGTATCTTCGTGAAAATAATCTTATAGCCACAGAAATTACGGATATGTTGTATGAGCCGTTGGAAAAGAAAGGCGAAGTGGTTGGGGTAAAACTCAAAAAAGAGTTTACGGTAAGTTCTAAACTTATCAATACACCCGTGTACTACACAACTGGACGTGAGGTAAAGTCAGTCAAACATAAATTCTTGTTTGATTTAGATTTACCAAACCGTAACATGTTAGCTGCATTGGTTGCTTTAAATTGTCGTGTCCTTTTGGTGACATGGATGGAATCTGATTGTAGTTTCCGTTACGCAACTGTGTTGCAGCATAACAACGATTATGGAATATGGTGCTCTGCTTACTCAAACTTACGGTTTGTTAAGTAAGTACAGCGGTGGTGTTGAACAATTAACAAAAGGTGTTCTTATGAACATACTTCACGGCACACTGTTAATCTTCGTTATTGGTTTAGCAGTGCTTATGTTTTATCATCTTCTTCTGCGACCGCAGAATAACGAACAGATGACGAAACCTTCATGGTTAGTTCAGTTTGGAATTCTGTTGTTAGGATGTTTTGCTAATGAACGCATGAAGCGTATGATAGTCACAGCATCCTTCACGTCTAAAGTGTCGTCTAAATCACATGCATTGGATGACACGATTATTCAGAAGCTTGAAGAGGTGACACAGAAGTTGCACGTGCAAAGTCATGTTGATGGTGCATTGTATTTTCCAGCAGTGTATTGTGACATGGTGTGGGGTGGTCTTAATCAGGACGATTTACAGCAGCAAAGTGTAGACGTCGATGTAGTTGTACGACAAATCCCCAAAGCGTTACGCTACGGTACGCTTGAGCAGATGAAGATGGATATCATGGATATCTTAAGTATCACTCGCCCTGCATTAGCTTAATGATAGAAGAAGACAAGAAGGTGGCAGTGCCACCTTCTTGTCTTTATTTATGTCAGCTTTGGTATTGTTTAGCTACCGCTGAAGCATCATCAATCGATGCACCAATGGCTTCTAAGTTAAATGAGAAGATTGAGTAAAATTCAATCAACTGGGCTAAGTTAAATAAGAAATCACCCATGGTCTTTGCAGTCACACCGGATGGTTTGTAAACATCAGGTTCTTCTTCAAGACGTTGCGCAAGTAAAGTTAGCAGTGGAATGATTGCATCTAACTTCTTCTGAACTACATCCCGTGGGATGGCATTCATTTGAAGAATAAGTTCGTTGTACAGTTTGTACACTTCAACCCAATCAGAACTTCTGTCAATAATCTCACCGTAAGGTCTACGTTCAGCATTGTCACGACTAAAATCGCTTGCAAAGGCAGTTTTGAGTTTACTCACATCAATCGTTTTAAAACCACCTAAACGTTTATCTTGGTGTAAACTACTTAACGACTCAGGTGCATGAAGTAGTGTACTTAAGAAACGTTCTAGCGGTATCAGAATCTGTTCTAAAATAGGTTGCAGTGCTTGTTGAAACATCGCTTGATGGCGAAGATGTTCTATTAACGTTGTTTTCAAACCACGAGGCACAATGACTAACTTGTCCATTGCAGCAACATGCTTTGCTTTACCTAAATAGCTTTCAAAACGACGCTGATGTAAAAACACATCCTTTGTTTCAAAGAATGAAGTAAAGAAAGATTTTGCTGAAAACAACGCTTTAGATAGCGTGTTGCTAATTCTTGCTTTTGCCATCTCAGCAAACGCCAGAGTTTGTTGCCATGCAGTTTCTGCTTGCATAGTCATCTGTGTTGGGTCTTCTTGACGCACTTTATTTGCATCATCAATTAATTCGCAGTCTAAATTAACATCATTTAGACACGAAACTAATTCCTGTAGTGGTTCAGTCAATGGACTGTTTAACTCATCTGGCATTAACGCTGGGTATGTCATAAATTATTCCTTAAAGAGAAGATGGCTGCATCGCTATAAAATTAGACAGTCTTACTCCATTATTTAGAACTCTACAGAATATTTTTTAGTTGTACAACACAAAAGGATTCGCTATGTCAATTTTTGCTTTTACACCAGCACCTTACATTCGTCCACGCGGTGTTATTGGTGGCGGGTTAGATATTCCATTTGGTCGCTATTACAAAGGTAAGTATGGTGACAACATTTTAAGTGGTGGTTATACTAACTTCTTAGGTGCAGGTGGTCGTGGTAATACGTTTAAAACGTTATTGCTGTTAACTATTGCCATTATTGAAATGTCGCAAAACGAAGAATACACTCTGGTGATTTATGACACTGAAATCACTATGGACTGGAATCGTCTTCGTGATATCTGTACACAACTTGGTGTGGATTACGACAAGATGTTGGATGCAGGTCGTATCATTATTACAACGACTGCGGAACACATGGGGAACGAATGGTTTGAATTAGTGAAAGAGGAAGGTAACTCTCGCGCTAAGGATAAATCACTTCTTCGTGAAACTCCTTTCTTAAACCGCGATGGTAAACCAATCAAGGTTGTTGTTAAACGCACTCACTTCTTAGACTCTATGTCTGAGTTTACCACTGAACACATTCAGGATATCTACAAGAAGAATGAAATCGATGATGGTGGTGCAACTACAGATAACATGCGTGAAGGGGGTGTTAAAACACGGATGATTCGTTTGTTCCCAGCAATTACTGCAAAGAGCAATATGAGTATTCTGTGTACAGCTCACGTCGGTGATGAAATTAAAGTGGATACGTATGCTGCATTTAAACAGCAACTTATGCATTTGAAGAAAGGCTTAAAGTTTAAGAACTGTCCTGAGAAGTTTACGTTCTTAACATCAATCATGTTAGTGATTGGTAAAGCTGACCTTCTTCAACACGATGATAAAACGCAGAAGTATCCAGCCAAAGGGTTTACGAAATCAGACGGTGATACGGACTTACAAGAATTAGATGTTGTTGTTGTTCGTAGTAAGCATGGTCCATCAGGTCACAACTATTCATTGATTGTATCACAAGCAGAAGGTTTCTTACCTGAGCTTTCTAACTACCACAACCTGATTCAGAACAAAGCCTTTGGTTTAGTAGGTCCTGAAGGTCAACGGCGTAGCTGGCGTTGTGCGCTCTATCCTGATGTACTGATTCACCGTACTGAAGCACGTTGGAAAGTTAAAGAAGATAAGAAGTTAGCATGTGCATTAGAACTGACTTACAACTTATCTCAAATGTACGATTACTGGGTGAACTATCCGCGTGAAGAAATCGTTGAACCAACTGAACTGTACACTCGTTTAAAAGAAATGGGGTACGATTGGGAACTGTTATTACAAACACGTAACTGGTGGACGTATGACGATTATAAACATCCTATTCCGCGATTGACTGCACTGGATTTAATCGACATGTACTTTGGGCGTTATGTTCCTTACTGGTGGCCTAAAGATAAACCAATTGATTTGACAAAAGCGGTAAAAAGTCCGCTAACTGGTATTGAGGGTGTAGTGTATGGTGCTGCAGACGAAGACGAAAAAGACGGCCACGAATAAGGACGTCTCCCTTGTGGAAGAGGTGATGGGTTTATTAAAACAATACGACCCATCGTTAGCGCAATCGTTTTACACCTTGTATCAAGGGTTTGACGATGTAGTAGACGCCAATCGTTTTTGGCGTCGTCAACTTAGTTTATTAACTACGTTTGATGGTGTTGATACATCAAGTCAACGACGGATGCTGTATGATGGTATCAGTTTAGACATGTGGTTAGATAACTTTCAAAAATACACGCTGGCTTTTGTTGTTCAACACAAACTGCCTCGTTTTAGCTACGAATCACTATAGTAGATAAAGGAGAGTGTAGATGAAGCCACGTGAGAAAGCAACGAAGGAGGCCGTGCGCCTCCTTTCCATGTTTGCAGGGTATACAGATGGAGTAAAAGAAGTAGAAGCAATGTTAAATGCATTGTCTGATAAAGACTTTGATTTATACATGCACCAACTTCGTGATGGGAGTGAGATACTACCCTATATCCATCCAAACCTATCAGAGGTGAAGTTAAGTACAACACGCAATCTAGAAATTGCAGATGAACTTGGTCACAACTTCTACGAACGTATTTGGATTGAAGACCCAGATACAGGTGATAAAAACTTAACGGATGTTGAAGCACTTATTGTTGATTTACCATTTAGACGCCAACAACAGCATTTAAGTAAGAAGATAGGTATTCCATCATCCAATAGAAGTATTGATGAAACGACAGGTCAAGTGACTGGTGCGTCAAAGGGTTCTCGTTTATCTTACCCAGAGATGCAGATTGGTCTGTACTCACAAGGGTTAGAGTATTCTACTCTTGAGCTATTTACGATTCGTGGTGGGAATATGAAAGCAAATGCGGCACTTGAAGCAAATGCAACAAAGAACGTATTCCCTAGTATTCGCGAATCCTACGACAACAACACTGAAGTTGTATCAAATAGAACGTTAAGTAGCTATCTGACAGCAGCGATGTTTGATCACAACCTTCTACAAAAAGGGTAACTTTATGTCTGTACAATTAACCACACTCACCTACCCACAACCTGTGGCAGTAGCGTTGGCTTTGTTAGAACAAGCCACTTTATCACATGTTCAATTTAATGGTGCAGACATTGTTTTTGGTGTAGATAAAGAAATACTAACATCATTGTCTGAAATTGTGACAGACAGTGGTTTAGTGTATATCACCACAATAGAAGAAGTAAAGGAGTTATGGGAATCTATTGTTGAAGAAAACGTTATCGTAGATTGGTTAAACCACGCAGTTTCTCGTTGGTTCCTAATTTCGTTTGAGCGTCGCACTGCGGAGTATGAGTCGTGGTTAAGTACATTACTTCATGCGACGTGCATTCACACTGAATCATCAATGACCAAACCCACGTTCTGCGCGCGTTCTCCTGATGATTTAGGAAATCTGTTTGTTAAGAGTGAGTTAAAAGAAATACTTGAAGCCAATCCGTGGTTCGTGTTTCTACTGACACTTAGCTTTGCTGAAACTGATATCATCAATATTAGTTTTAAATACGCAATGGCGCTTCAAACAGCACCTGCGATAAACCGTGCACCTGATGAAACAAAAGGTGATGGAGGTACATCGTGATTGTAAACGCAAAAGAGATACTGGTGGATTTAGATGCTATCTTAGATACTCGAATGGGTACGCTATTGTGTATGCACCCAGGTATCATCGGTCCAGCAATCGCGTGTAACTATCATAGTCGCTTAACTGACGTGTGGAAAGAAATAGGATTGCCTGTTAATCAACACGAGTACAAACGTCGTTATGCTGAACGTGATGCAGACGTCTTAGAGAAATCTATCGTCACACCTATCATTGATGCGATTAGTAAAATTGCAAATGCGATTATTATTCAACTTGGTAAAACTCCTTTTTACGAAGGGATTGAACTTAAGGTGAATGTGTGGCCTTATCAGATTCATGAAAGTGCACATGCTGGTCTTATTCGAAGTATTGCTCATCATGTTCCAATTGATTTAAAGGTATCGCTGGTAAACATTCCGTTATCTGACCTTACACCACTGCTCATTAAGTCAAAATACATCGCTGTATGTATGTACGGGTTTGACGAATGGTTACAGTGTCATGGTAAGTCGTTAGAGACAGTTGAGTTACCAGATGTTGAATTCTTAGTTCCTGCGATTTATTACACAGGACGAGTGGCAACTGAGGCGGATTTAAAAGAGACAGCAACAAACTTTCGTTTAGAAAAAGCAACACACAACGTTCACTTTGGTGCAACTGAACTTCAGTTTGTTTCTAAGATTAAATTGATTATGGTTGATGTACTTAACTTTTCATTTGTGGTATAAAGAAGAGAAGGTGGCATCGCCACCTTCTCTTCATTCTTTGCCTTTTACACGCTTTACAAAGTCTGCAGATGATTCTTGAATCACTTCAGATGACACTGTAGCTGGGTCTATCTCGATTAACTCAATTTCATCATCAGGGGCTACATGCCGATACTCACCTGGGATAATGTCTTTCACATAACCAGGACCACGAGGTTGTGCTTGGTTCAACTGTGCTACGATTTCTAACACTTGTTGATTGACAGCATTTGCACCTTCGTCTACCTTCAGACGTTTATTTGCTTGAGCTTGAGAAGACATATCGTTTAACGCTTGTAAGAACGCAAGGCGGTCTGTGTTTTTCTCAGGCATCTTCCCTTCGGCGGTCATCGACTTCACTAACATTAACCGCTGTGTTTGTGCAAACGCAAGCACTGAATCATCTGTAATTTCATCTTCTTCAACGACAGGTAATTCTTTAGGAGGATTTGCACTGAAGCGGTCTTTTGGTAAATCATCGACGTGTTCGGGGAATTCTGCTGTGTGTACTTTTTTATTTGTATAGCTCATTTTATGCTTCTCCTCAAAGAAATTTGAAACATACATTATAAAGTTGATTATCATAAATATAATTCAAAAGGAAGCCCACATGTTTTCTTTTCTCAAGCGCAAACAACGTGTGAAACGTTATAGCGACTTTGTTGAATCATTGCGATTGTTAAAAACAAATAAAGTTCGTGAGCTTTATTACTTCACTATTCTTGAGCAAACGGTTGCGTATTGCAACGATATTCCAACTATCGATGCTCAAGAAATGCGAAGTATTCGACGGTATCGGATTAAGTCATGTTTTGAGAATTTAGATTCTCTTACACAGACGTGTGTACTTACAGATAGCTTAATCCAGACGCGCGCATTTGGACATGATGCATTTGGTCAGTTTAATCAAAAGCCAGATGTTTATCCATTGTTTGAATGGTCTTTACAATACGCTGACTTCGTTAACTTAGATGTTGCGTATACTGTATTGACTGCACGTTTAAAGCGACTGCTTTCGCTACACACAGCGATGTCACATGATAGTAGTGATTTTCATGTGTCATTAGTTTGTTCGTTACCGTTGATGCGTGAGTTGTTGTCGATTATGCATCAAGTTTTATCCATTCACTTCGGAGTAGATTATGCTACCGGTTACGGAGAACTTGCTTGAATTACTTGAACTGGATGACAAAGGCTTATCACTAACGGAAGATGGTTTATCGTATTTATTTCGAATGATGTTGCGTGACTTATGTGTAAGTGCCGATGTATGGTCTACACTAATGGAAGCGTATCTAGATGACCCGCGTGCAGGTGTGGGTGCTAGTAAAACAGACAGGTCAAGTAAACGAAACGGATTAAACCGTGCTTTAGGAAAAACAGTTATCTCATGGAAAAAGTTTAAAAACGGTATTCGGATTCTTGGAATGCGAAGCTGTGAGTTTGAACTTAGTATTTCTAAATGGGATGATAAAATAGATGTTCCAAAGCAACCTCCAAAAGTGACGATTGATAGTCGCATTAGTCAAGATGATTTAAAAGCACTCATACAACGTTTAGAGGGTATGATGCGTATCACGCCTCAGACTCTATTACGTTTGATAGAAGAGTTTATAAACCACCCCATTAGTCGCACCACCGATAACCCTGCGGATAAATCTACACGTCGTGGAAATATCAACAAAGGTTATAATGGTGAATCGTATAGTTGGCGAACATTCAATGAGTTACTTGCTATATTTTCTATACGAGAATATACATTGACTGCGCTGGTTGTGTGGAAGAATGGTAAACAATCAAAACACAAAATGACTGTTGATGTCGCAAAAGCTTTCTAACGAGGTTAGTATGTCGCAATCCCCCATTGTAGTAAGTTTTCATTCGCCGTGTCCAATTGGTAAAAAATTAGACATTGGTTACGCTCGACCATTTACACATAATGGTCATGTGTTTCACTCAATCATTGGTTACTGCGTCTTTTTAAAGACAGGTGTAGCTGCGTATAAATCACACACAGGACCAGTTCCTATTCGTGAAGCGGCTCAGTTGAATTACAATGCAACTGTAGGTGTCAATGATTTAGATGATGTGATTAAATCATCTATTCAAACAGATGCTGACTTAGTTGCTGATTTAATTGAAAACAAACAGCGCTCAATTGAATACAAAGTATTGTTAGCAAATGGTACTGAAATCGAAACTGCGGAACAACCGTATGGTTGGTACATTGACGCACTTCGACGTGTGATTCAAACGCTATAACGAGGTGGGGGTCAAACCCCACCTGTTCTATTTTATTTTTTGTTAGGATACTGGACAATGATTAAGATAAGCAAACCTTCAAATTCACTTCCAAGTGATGGTGGTAAATTAGCACCAACTATGGCGAGCACGGGTCCTAAAGATAAGTTAGAAACAAAAGACATTTATAATGCGGAATACGTTGAGCAGGCTGCTTCTGTTGCGAAATCTGCATTAGGGTTAGATTCACTATTACCACAACAAGATAAGAACGCAGCGTACAGTGTAGGTGGTTTTGCTGTCAGTGATATCTTAAACAGTGCAGTCACTGTAGGGACTGAAGTTTATTCAGGAACTGGCAATGGTTCTGTTACAAATCGAATTAAGGATGTAACGGCTGGTGATGCGTACCGACGTTTATCACCTGATATGAAAACTGGGTTATTTAACACGCTATTAAGTAGCACAGGTTTAGCGGGTTCTGAAGCAACTGTTATTGTAGATGGTGTGAGCACAGCAATAGCCACTGAAGATATTGGTAATGTTACAAACCTCATGAGTCTTGTACAAGGACTCACTGGAAGTCTTAGTGGTATCACTTACATGGATATTGGTGCAAAAGTGGCCTATGCTACTGCTGCGCTTGATTTGATTAATCAATTAGGTATTCCATCGCTTGCTGATAAAATCATCAACAGCATCGATGACAAGCGTGCTCGTGAAGAGATGATGATATCTCGCGCTACTATGTTTGCGCAATCTGCAGATATAGAAACATTACGAAAGATTATTGACCTCGTTGGGTTAGATGGTCTTCTAGAACGAGTTCCGCGTCTTATTGAGTTTATTGTTGCTGGGTATTCATTCCCAAATTTAGAAGAAGGACAAGTCGTTGACTATCCAGCGCAGTACAGTCGACTACATGACTTTATGCAAATGGTTAATCCTAATTGGAACATGACAACTCGAAACAATACACCAGTTGTTTCGTTTAAGATTTATTCAATGGGAAGTCCTGATTTTAAAGTGTTGTTTAAACGAGAAGATATTCATGTTGTTCCGTTATTAGCCGCAGAGCAATACCCTGAAGAATCGTTATCTGGTGTTATTCAAAAACATCACCCCATGATAACACTGTTAAATAATTAAAAGACATAGAAGAGACTAGAGAGGGGAAACCCTCTCTAGTCTTCTTTATTTTTTGTTTATGGTCTATCTGTTGAACGAGATAATGCAGAGACAACTTGTCCCGGTACAGTACCGTTCCACACAGCAGCCCAACGTGCTGGACTTTTCCATTCCTGAAAGGCTTGTATTTTACGAGTCAAGTTAATCTTAACACGTGACCATGATTCGATTTGTTCAACCATGGACATACTACCAAGTACAGCGATGTAATCGTTAAAGGTATTATCGTGGTCAAAGATACCCGGTGAAGCATTGATTGGCATAGCAAGTGACGTAGACAAAGAGGCTATTTCAAAACTAATATCAATACCCAGTGGTTGTTGCTCGCGAGTCCACCCTACATTACCTACACCGCGTCTAAAGTTAGCATTCTTTAAAAGACCTAAGCGTGTTTGCGCACGACCTTTGTCATAAAGTTCTAACAAGAACGGAGAGTCGTATGCTGCCTTACCTACACTCTTTGGGAGTGCAAGAGCTAACACACATGAGACGGGTAACCACAAGTTTAACACACGACTTAACGGGTCACCTGACCATGAACGACATTCCATGGTGTATGACATCGTTGGTAGCTGTGCAAACGAATCAGCCCACATCTCTGGAATATCCACAAACGCAGCACCTGCTAACGCACGTAATCCAGATACGTTGAATGAATCCATCACACCAAAGGCAAAGTCTTTTACACTGTTGACACTGGCTTCTAACGTGGATGCAACTGGACCATCACCAATGTTACCCCCTGACAAGTCAAACATCTTACTACGCATATCCGCAGATGTACCATTGATACTTTGCTTTAACGCAGACTCTTGACTTGTACTTCCAAACGATTCATCTGCAGTCCCTGTATGGTTTACTCGAAGTGTTAAGAACTGACCACCATCCCGAGCTTCTGCAATCGCAAAGTCAACAAAGCTACTAAACCATGAACCTGCTTTTTCCACAGGGTCAGTGACTGAGTAATCTGGTTTAGCTGCATCGGTTTTCTCCCATGCTGCAAGATAAGCATCAAGTGATGCTTTACCACCAAACGCACCACCTGGGTCAGTGACTTTCTCTTTTGCGTATTCTGCCATTTTACCACGAAGGTCAGCGAGTGAACCACCGGTAGATGCAGCTTCTATTGCACGACGACGAGATACGTCTGCCATACGTTGTGCTCGGTTCGATAAAGCATACGCATCGATACCACCACCGGGTTGGAAGATGTCTGGGAAATACTTGTGATAGATAGCTAAATCACCAGACGTTGGGTTGGAACTTGGGTCTGGGTTTAAGTTACCTGAGTTGTATGTTTTTACTTTATCATCAAGTTTCTGACCTGTAGCTGCGTTAGCATCGGTTGAGAATACCCGAGGAATAAAGCCCATTGTTACCAAGATACCGTTTAAGATGGTATTGACCGATTGCCAGTACAAAGGCATCGTTGGTTTTAAATAGTAAAACTGACCTGATGGTTGGTCGGTTAAAAAACGATACGCTTGTCCAATTAAAATAATAGGTGCTAGTGGTAATGTCACTACAAAACCAGTGGCACGACCTAGGTAATAGAAGAACCCAGGTGCTCTACCTGTCTTAGACAGGATGGCTGCTTTACCATCAAAGAATCCAGTAAAGAACGTAGTGATTGAGTTAAATTGCGCAACACCAGCACGAATATGAATCAGTTGACTATTGTCTGCTATCGTGGTCGCATACTTACGACCTACCCCATTGGACGTTAAACTCCGTGATTGTACTTGTTGGTCACGAGGTGATGCAAATTTAGAAGACACTCGTAAATCAGCAGTACGCGGCAATTGGGGTGGTGGGTTAATTTCAAAGCTACCACCAGGAGATGTATCTGTGAAGCGAAGATTCGCATCAGTAAAAAGACGGTTCCTTGCATCAAGTAAGTTACCTGCATGTTTAGGTAACAAGAAGGCAGTTTGTGCCCATTTGTCATCGGTGACAGGACGAGCCATAAAAAACTCCTTTACTAACAAACTAACAAAAAGAGAAAGGGAGTGGTTACCCACTCCCATCTCTTCATCTATCAAGTGCCAACGTTGTAGGTGGTCTACTTGGTCCACTACTCTTCGGAGCAGACTCTCGCATCTGTTCGGTTTTACGAACAGTGTTTTGAACTGCTTTATTAACCTGTCCTTCTGGAACAGGTGCAGCATTGCTTACATTCCCTGAACGTTTACTAATGGACTCAGCAGCCGCTTCAGGGTCTAACAATAACTCACGAATATCGCGAAGACTTCTATCCATAGACGTCTGTAGCAATACTTGAGTCGTGAGTATTTCAGCAATGTGTCGCATACTGCTTGTGGTTTGATTGGAACGAGCCGTGTTTGCTGTTTGTGTCTGTACAGACGACATTGCTACACGTTGTTGCTCTTTCTCAATTTCCCCTTGCAATTGGGAATCACTCATACTGGATGCGTTCATACCAAGTGTCATTGCAGAGAGTGAACCAGCACCTACACCAGGAATCGGATTCACTGGTGTACTTCCCACCATTTTCACAGAGTCCATCGATTCATTCTCTGGAACTGTAGTTTCTTTTGGTGGTGCCATCATCAGCATCGGTGGAACTGTTGCTGCACCTAACGTCCGTGTTTGTGGTGTAAATGATGGTGTAGGTTGTGGTGCATTTAAACTAGGTACACTACGGTTAAACGGATACAACAACGGAGCAGGTGCTGACGTCATTGATTTGACCGTTTGTTTTTGAGGTGTTGTATTTGCTAACGATTTCTCAGAACCAATCAATGATGTTTTCAATGATTTTTCCATGTTCTGTACATCACCAATTCCTTTGGTTAACGTTTGACGTTCCATATCTACAAATGGTGATGTTAATTCGCTATACGCAGATTTTAAATGCGTACTGTCAGCAACTTTTAAGAAGAACCGTTTCTTGTCTTCTTCAGATAAATCATCATCTAAATCGTCTAAATCAGCTGACTTGTCAATCTGATTCAAAACAGTAAGATGTGTTAAGTACACTGGTTTAAAGCGGGTTTCAAACCACTTTGCAAATCTATCAACATGTTGTGCGTTATCTGGTTGGATACCACACGTTTCAATGATGTCATTTAAATCGTCATCATCTAACCGCGATAAGTTTGCTTGACCTGTGTCTTTATCGTAATACACATAATCCTCTAACGTAGATTCAATAGAGTTGATACGACGAACCATATCTCCATCTGTTGAATCAATACCGTATTGCGTTAAACGATACGTATGTAAGTCACCATTAGGTTTCCCATCAAAGTACCGCCACAACGCATACCCACCTGCTGCTGTCGCTGCGACTGCTAACCCTGGGAGTAATAGTGGAGATGCAATCACTGCACCAATAGCTGCTGCACCCGTACTGGCTGCCGCTGCCGCACCACTTGCTAACGCACTTCCAGCAGTGACTGCCAACGGAGCTGCTGCTAACGCAAGACGACCTGCTCCCGCAGCTAAACCTCCAGCACCTCTGGCTAAACTACCCGCACCTCGCGCTAAGCTTCCAGCTCCGCGTTTAAGTGCTCCACCTGCACGTCGTATTCTACCCGGTTTCTTTTGTGGAGTAGTAGGACTTGTTGTTGGTCCGCGATTACGTCCGTCCATATCGATATCAATCTCAGGAACAAATCCGTCACCACCACCGCCAAACATATCACCCAATCCACCCAATATACCTTTCCCTTCACCCAATCCAAACAATGCAGCTAAACCACCCCCTAATTTCCCTAGAAGTGATTTTGACTTATCATGTCCTTTATGGTCTTTCATTTTACGACGCGCTTCATCGTCTTCGTTTTTCCGTTTGCTAAAGATATCTTGCCAACTTCCTTTACGAATTCGATTTGGTTTTGGGATACGGTCATTTAACAATGCATAGATTTTATTCAATACATCATTTGACTTTCCAACACCAGTGGCAGTTTGTTGTTCAAACTGAGCTTCCACAGACGCTTCAGGAGGCAAACCAAGTGCACCCCGTACTGCACGCTTCCCTATTCGGAATCCGCCACCTAAGACCGTTCCAGCGGCTTTAAACGCAGTTGAATAGACAGACTTCACTAACCCCACAGTTTTTGTTGCAGCAGACTTCAAGAAACCACCTAGGGCTTTAAATTTACGACCATCGGGTCCAATCAACCCTTTCTTTAAATCTTCCACACTAATCACTACATTTCCTTCATTGTCAATAACCTCACCTTTAATGTCTCGGATGGTTTTAATGACATCTCCAGAAACTTTATCTCTGTAAAGACCTCGTTCCATAAGTATCTTTAAAAGACGTGGTGTCTCTTCACCTTTTACGTAGACATCGGTTGGTCGATTAACAACACCAAATATGCGCTCTTTTGCAAACGTAAACACACTACGTCCTGCTTTAAACAACGCACCGTATCCTGTCGCAGCAAAACGCCCATAGGCAAATGCAGCACTTCGAATACCCTGTCCTATTTTCACACCAATCGGCTCACCCGTTGGTGCAATCAATCTATTCTGTTCAATGTCCTCTAGTTTAATAACCAGATTACCTTCTTTGTCGTAGACTGGACCTTTGATATCGTCAAATGAATGAATAGGTTTACCATCAGCATCAACAAACTCACCTTCCTTTAATTGCTTAGCTGTAATAACTGGTTCCTGTTCACCTTTTAGATAAATATCGCTGACTGCTCGTGATTTACCTAATAATCCTAAACCAATGTTACGGGCACCACTTAAACCAGCACCTGCGGCTTTTACACCTAACTTAGCACTGAGTAATGCACCTTTGCCTGCAAGTTTAAATGTTGCTGCATACGCTTTCCCTGTGAATCTCAAAAGACCCATGGTTCCACGTTTTGCAAGACCTACACCTTTACCCGCTAATTCACCTGCTGCACCAAAGTTTCTACGAACAAACCCTGATTCATTGGCTGCAAGTGCACCACCCACACCAGCTACACCGCCTGCTAAAATAGCTTGTGTGTTTTCGGCTGTGGCTTCTTTTAAGTATGTAACTTCCTCACGAAGTGCTTCAAGTGCTTGAGTTAATGTATCAGTCGGTGGAGTTGTACCTCCTAGTGAAGTTCCCACAACAGGAGCCTCTCCTGTGCGCACACCATCAAACCACGATTTTACAGACTCAAAGCCCTGTAACATAGATGTATGAATACTGTTTGCTTTCGCTGCAGCATCAAATTCACCCAGTTGACTTTTTATCCGTTCTATCAACGATGCTTTTACAAGCTGTTCATCATTAGACGCTTCTTTGTTTGGGTCTACACCAAAGAGTTCTTTTAACCGAACACCAATCTGGGTATCTTCAAACTTACCGCGTTGTGATTTTAACTCTTCTAACACTCTATCAATTTCAGACACAAAAGAATCTGACAATTGATTAAACGACACACTGTCATCACCAGATATACGTTTGTATTGTGCATCAAACGAATCGCGTAACGTTAGTGCTTGGTCATCCAATTTACGCCACAGTTCATCCTTTAATTCAATGATGTTTTGTTTTGAAGACTGTACACTAAAATCACCTTTCTCATCTTTAAATGTTCCGGTAAGTTTAGACCACTTATCTTCAATACCAGCACGTGTATCGCGTGCAATTCCTTCAACAAACATCGCTGTTCCATGTTCCTTACCAAACACGCTGATAAGGGACTGAAGTTCTTTTTCCTTTTCCTTTAACGAATCAGGTAATTCAAACTTAGGAAGTTTGTCTTTAAATTCATTGAACATTCCTTTTACAGAATCTAACTTCTCATCAAGAGCATAGTCTTTTCTGAGCGAATCAAACTTGTTTGTCAAGTCAAATTTATCGTCAGCTTTGGCGTACCATGTTGAAAGTGTTGAACCAATTGAATCTTTTACTTGAGACCCTTTTGATTGAATCACATCCAGTGCATTGTATCCATTGCGTTTTGCATCATCCAAAATTAATTCAGCAGCGGCTTTAGGACCGTATGCATCTACTAATTCTTTATACACAGTAATCTTTTCAGTTATCTGTGTAGTGACACTACCGACTTTCTCTTTCACTTGAGTAGGCACATACTCTTGCACTTTACTCACACCTGATGCAAGTGCTGATTTTCCTTTTCGCATGGCGTCGTCAGCTAAAAGCTCTAACGCACCTTGATGACCATAGTCCTTTGCTAACTCGTCATATAACGCTTTCTGCTCTTTTGTAAAAGCAGCAAGATTGTCAAACTGTTTGGTCATTGCATCTTTGATTGTTGTCACCTGCGATGATAGTGTTGACATCACAGATGGACCACCATCTGGTCCTGGCGGTGGGCTTTGTGGTCCTGACCCCGGTCCTGTTGGTGGTGTAGGTGGAGGTTTACCCCATCCATTTAAAATGGTGTAGATTTCTTCTAACCACAAATTAGACATGTCCACACGACCAGATAACCCCTCTACACCTTCTAGGTATTGATTGGCAACTGAGAGCTGCATGTTCATACTGTCTAATCGCGACCCTAATCCACTTAAATCAAATTGAGATTGATTCACGGGTTGTTGTGGTACAGCATCAAGAGGTTGTTGTCTAGCAGGAACTAACGCACTTGGGCGCGGAGCGTAACGTTTGTCATCAATCACATAATCAGAAAATGCTGAGCGATTTAACAACGAACGACCATCTCGCCCTTCGTTCAATATACCAAGGTCCTTTAAAAGACTTGTTCCATAAAACGGCGTTTGTAGTGCAGCAGCACGTTGTACGTTTGGTACATCCTCAATAATCCGTTTATAGTCATTCGCAAGTTTATTACGAAGTGTTTTAACGGATGCGTCTTTCTTGACTTTATCACCATCCATAAAACGGGTAGCTATAGCAGAGATAATTTCTTGACGGTACTCTTGTGCCACATTGTCCAACCGGTCTGGTTGTAAATAGCGGTCTAATGAGAAACCATATCCCTGCGCCATATCGCTGATAAACTGTTTCCCTAATTCACTGCGTGCTTTAGGAGATAACAATGTACCTGATGGGTCTAATTGGTCAATCAGCGCATTAATGCTTTCACGAACATTCTTCAGTTTTTCAGCAGGAAGAATCTCTTCCATGATGTCAGCTTTTACTACGTCTGAGCGAGTAAACTCGTCACGGTTAAAGTTGAACTGAAGTTTCTTAACCGTATCATCGCCAGTTAACATCCGTTCATTCACATGAAGGATTTCAGTTAAAAGACCAGGAATGATTTGTGTGATTGCTTTATCTGCTAATGCATTGTACGTGAAGTTCTCTTCAAGTAACTTTTCTTTACTAAGACCTACCGTGTCAACGCGCTTCATTTGAGGTGCAACTTCAAGCAAGGTATCCGCAATTACACCCAATGCTTTGTTTGCAACACTTCCTGTGTTGCGTTTAAACTTCTCAGCAATGCTTCGTTCAATTGGACGACCATCTTCGTCTACGTCATCCTCAGCGGTTGTGATGCCAATGCTTCTGTCGCCGTATTTACCCGATAGCTGTTCAAGCTTTTCGCGTATTAACGTAGGTGCGTTCTTAACCGCATATTCAGCATCAGCGCCGACGCCCATGATACTGTTGTTTCCAGTAGTCAAAGGTCGAATAAACTTAGCTAATATTTCACCTGTTTTTTGCGTAAGAAAACCACCAGCTACACTGCCTACAGTTTCTTTTGCGTCAACACCACTTTCACCGGCTAATTCAATAGCATCTGCAACATCTGTTACGTTGCTTGCAAATCCTTTTGCTTTTTCACCCACTGCTTTTAAGATGTTTTTCTTAAAGTTAGGAAGGTAGTCGTTTAAAAATTCAGCCGCATCTTGTTGCAAATCACCGATGATACGTTCACGCAACATCATCGCAGACGTTTCTCCTAAACGCATCTTCACAAAGTCAGGCAATCCTGTATTCTTTGTAATAGAAGCAAGAGCGTCTTTAGCGATAACTTTGTAGTCTTTAAATTCAGACAACAAGTCTTGTTGAGTAAACAATGAACGGTATTGAAGTTCAAGATGTTTACGTTGATAACCTGTTAACACCGTGTTTTGGAATGCAACTACTTTTTCACCAGAACGACGAATTACATCCAATAAACCAATTGTGTTATGATGACGTTTATCTTCAATAACCTCTGCGGCAAGATCACGTTGTTCTTGGTCACTTGCAAGGTATTGTTGATGTTCCATTTGGGTTTTGAAGATGTCATTTAACTGACTGTCAATTTCCATTTGCTGCCAATCCATTTTAGCAGCATCAACATCATCCGTACTTTCTGAAAACGATTTTAAACGTTTGCTGATACCCTCCGGTAAAATACTATCTACAGCAGGGAGTAATCGTTTGGTTATTTTCCGAAAAGCGCGACGGGCTGGCGCAAGCTCCCTCGCTGTCGTATCGTATAGGTCTCGACCAAACTCGATGCCGTCAGAGACTCCGTCGTACGCGACGGAGTAACTTTCAGGCAATGATTCTTTTACGAGTTTACGACGAAATTCTGGAGACACTACAGTGTCTTTTGCACCCTGTACAGCGCCACGTTTAATTGCTTCTACAGGGTTACGGTCTTTCTTTTTACCACCTGAATCTAACTCAGGTAAAAATTCATCACCGCCAAAGTCAAGATCGTCTAGATCAAAACTATCTAAATCGATATCTTTAGCCATAAAAAGCTCCTGAGGATAGTCTTTGGGTTGTCATAAGAAAAGAGGTATTTCACGATGGCTAGTTCAACGATTACTAAAATCATTGCACCATTGAATTTAAAACTACTAAACCTTCGTTCTAAACGAGATGTGCTTCGGATGTTACCTCGCATCACATCGCAAGATATTTACGAGACAGCCAATAGTACCAATTTCCACTCTGAGGGTTTATTTTCTACGGAGATATTTGGTCGCGTAGGAGACCCTCGTCGCGATACTCAGTTTGCATGGATTGATTTACGTGCTACTATATTACACCCAGCTACGTTTGACCGTGTGGTTCAGGTCAAAGGTTTGTATGGTGAAATCATGGCTGGTAAAGCATATGCCGTGTGGGATGAGAAGGCGAAGGAATTTGTTGCAAGTGACGAATTAGAAGGCGATACTGGGTATCACTTCTTTATCTCTCATTGGAAAGATATTGTCTTCCCTAAAAGTGAAGACAGTGTGAACACCACACCAGGTGAACAAGATTTAACGACTTTACGTAATCAACGTATTGCTGCAATTGACAAATACCGAGACATTGCTCTTATTGACACGATTCCGGTTTTACCTGCTGGTTTACGCGACATTGAAATCGATGAAGTAGGTCGTGTTAATGAAGGTGAGTTAAACCCAATGTATCGAAGCGTACTTCGGATTGTGAACACAATTTCTGATTCGTACGATAAGAACAATGCAGCGCTTGATAATGCTCGGATGGTTCTTCAATTAGAAGTGAATGCCATTCACCAATATTGGTTAGACTTGTTGTTTGGTAAAACAGGTTTCTTACAATCAAAATGGGCAAGTCGTAAAATCGTCAACGGTACACGGAACGTTATCTCTGCAATGAATGCAGTAGTGCACGATTTAGACGATGAAGAAAGCGTAGGTTCAAATGACACGATTGTAGGTTTATGGCAAGTATCACGCGGATGTTTACCTATCACACGCCCTGCTATTCGTCGTTTCTTAATTGATGATATTTTCTCATCAGCCGACGGTATGATTCAATTAATCGATAAGAAGACATTGAAGTTAGTGAGTGTGCAACCCACACCACGTGCGTTTGATGCATGGACAACAAATACAGGGTTAGAGAAACTTATCAATTCTCAAAGTGTGTTTGAACTTCGTAATCGACCAATACTTGTGGATGACTACTATCTTGCATTGGTTTATCGCCCACGTCGTTCTACTGTCTTTAAAGTGTTTCGTGATATCACTACACTCCCTGAAGGGTTTTCTAAAGATGATGTTTACCCTATTACACTCATGGAACTTATCTATTTGTGTAACTATCAGAATTGGAACAAAGTAAAAGTGTTTATTACACGGTATCCAATCACAGGTGAGGGTAGTATTTATCCAAGTAATGTGCGTGTCGCAACAACCACTCGAAGTGAAAAGCGGTATGAGTTGGATGATGATTGGGTGACATATAAGTACCCTGATAGCCCAGCATCTGCGTTCCCTGACTTTGAAGAAGGGAAGTACATTGATACGACCATGGTACATCCATTCCGTGTAGCGGGACTTGGTGCGGATTTTGACGGTGACCAGACATCCAATAACTTCATTTATACACAAGAAGGTATCGATGAAATTAATACGTATCTGAGCACTGCAAACGCATACATTGACCCAGCTGGTGGATTTCGCTCAAGTGTAGCGACCGATGTACTCGCACTTGTTTTGCGTAACTCAACAACATTGTAGGGTTTTTTATGAAATCATATTTACAGCGAATTGAAGAATTGTTACAAGGCGATATTACCCTTGAAGCAAAATACTTCAAAGAGTTTTACCGTGTGTACGGTATTCGCAATCAAAGCATGTTGATATCACCAAAAGTTTCACCTATCAGTGCGTTTGAAATGCCTTTGGAATCCGTGGCACACCATTTTAGCTTTGATGATGTGTTGTTAGGTCCTGAGCCAAAAGGCAGTGTGTATTCTACAAATAGTGGTCGTGTATTGATTGAGCATATCTCTGCACTTCACGACCCTGTTGGAAAACCGCTACCTGCACCAGGTGCAAATGCTGAACGACTGGCACGTGATTATCATCGTCGAGTAAAAGTGTTTCGTCCAGCGCAAGACTTTGAACGGAGTCTTCGTGATAACAAAACTCTGGTGGTAGAGAACTATGCACTTTTAAACAAGTTGTATCGTTATCAATTATCCGTGTATAGCAACATCTACAAATGGACAAACATCTTACGTGCTGCTTTCTTTAACCTCGGTAAGAAAGTACCGATGTCAGATAGACAGCACTATGTGTTTTTAGAGTTACCAGCCATTATTCCAGATATAGTGATGTTAAATCAATCATCTGGTGCCATTACTGCGATTAAGCGGGAGTTCTTAGAAGTCTTCTCAAAACCAGAAGCGTTAATGATTCTGGAACTTTGGAAATGGATGGGGAAACCTATCAAGCAAAAAGTAGACGGAAAAGAAACGGTTGGTCCTCGTCCGAGTGTGTTTGATTACATTGCACCTGAGCAGTTAGCAAAGATTAACTTGGTCTGGTTAGACAATGGAAACTGGATACTTTTAAACCTGGGTACATTTGTTGAATTGTCGAAGATGGACAAAGGTGAAGAGATTGAAGGGAGTAACACCGTTCAACGTCGTTTCCTTCGCATGTTAATCATGTTGATGAGTCAACGTGTGGATGTCACTGAAACTGCCACTGATATTGAATCAACGATTGACGCGGATGTTGCAAAAGAAGACATCGTTGAGACCAAACATGTTGTTCGTGATGCACTCAAATCTATCGAAGCTAACCCGTACGATGATTCCGATTTACCTAATTTGGATATCGTTCAGGATGAACAATTGGTTAGCGTTGATGATGTTAAATCAAAAGAACAGCAACAAATAGATGAAGAGATTGAAATCCAAAAAGATTTAGATATGCTTCGTCGGTTAAATGAGCGTAAGTTAGCACCACAAGCTCAGACAACTATTGTGGATGTTGTTCAACCTCCTAAAACTCCTATTGAACGTTTGAATCGTAAAATAGAAGACAAGGTTGAGAAGGGTGAATTAACTGCAGCAGAATATCGTCGTGCTAAGAAATTATACGACAACATGCTTGCACTGGACAACCCATTTGGTGATGGAAAGTTACAAGACTTTATTGTTGTTTTTGAAGAGTTGAAACAGATTACTGAAGAAGAGTCTGTAAAACGTATTAAGAACATTCGTGGTGTTGTTGACAAATCCATGTTAAAAAGCCGTGTAGATGTCTTTGATAAGAAGTATGTCACACAAGTCATGGAACGACATATTGCTGCAACGATGCTGTCTGTGCAAGGCGCTGGTCTTATCGCTACTGATTTATCAGTTGAAGAAGTAGTAGATGTGGGTAACCGTTATAAAACGTTACGCCTTCGTCTTTCACCATTAGAAGGTGAAGGTAGCACTATTGTTGCTCGCATCCCTGTTGTAGACGATGAGGGAACGTTCTTAGCCAACGGTACGAAATGGCGGATGAAGAAGCAAAAAGCGGATATCCCTATTCGTAAGACAAGTCCTGTTGAAGTTGCTTTGACAACGTACTATGCAAAAGCATTTGTACATCGTTCTGTGAAAAGTGTAGTCAACTATCCAAAGTGGTTAAATCGTCAGATTAACTTACTGGAGATGGCAGACAAAGGTGCGGTGAAAATAACGCACGTTAAACGGATTAACACGTTTGTAAACGATGTGACGTTACCTCGTATCTACACCACACTTTCTATGTCCTTTAAAGAGTTGACTATTGACAAAGACTTACGTTTGTTTGTTGATTATCAACATCGCTTTACAGAGTTTGGTCAGTCGTTTGTCGAGTCTGTTGAGCGAGAAGGGTTTGTGTTTGCTGGGACACTTAAAGGCAAACCAGTTGTTGTTGACTTTGTAAACATGTTTTACGTCGTTGATAATAATCAATTGCTTGAACTAGGTTCATTTGAAAGTCTTCTGAAAGTATCGGAACAAAGCGTTCCTACTGAAGTTGCTGAATTTAGTTTGTTCACTCGCCAAGTTCCTGTGGGGATTGTACTGGGGTATCGTTACGGGTTAATCAATTTACTTGGTTTATTGAATACTCCGTTTCGCCGTGTGTTAAGTGGTCAACAGTTAAACCTTGCTGCAAATGAATTTGCTATTCGCTTTAGCGATGAAACCTTAATTGTTTCTCGCGTTGACAAGAAAGCGGAACTTATTCTTGCGGGATTGAATCGCTATCATGCGTCAATTAAACACTACACGTTGGAGTCGTTTAACAACCCTGATGTGTTTGTTAACGTGCTTGAAGAAAATGGTTTCCGTATTGGTTTTGTTCGGGAACTTGATTTAGCTTTTGACATGTTTGTTGACCCTGTAAGTGCTGACATTCTGATATCAATGAATGAACCCACTACGTTGGAAGAACTGTTGTTACGTTCGTGTGAATTGTTAACTACAGATGCACATCCTGACGAAGTGGATGAATACGCGATGCGTTATCGTGGTTATGAGCGTTTTGCAGGTCATCTGTACAAAGAGTTGGTTTCTGCTACGCGTCAATTCCGCAGTCGTGGTATTGGTAAAGCAGCAAAACTGAGTATGAACCCAGAAGCGGTTTGGCAGTCTATCATTGGTGACAGTTCTTGTTCACCGATTGAAGAGAGTAATCCGGTTCAAAACACAAAAGAGAAGGACATCTTTACGTTTGGTGGTACTGGTGGTCGTTCTACTCGGAGTATGGTGAAACGTACACGTGCGTATCACAAGAACTCACCGGGGATTGTATCTGAAGCATCAACAGACAGTGGTAGTGTAGGTGTAAACGCGTACTTGGCTGCTAATGCGTTATTAACCGATGTGACAGGACGTCCTGACCAGAGTGCAAATAAGAAACTTGAGAGTAGTAACCTGTTTAGTACAACAGCATTGTTGTCACCTTGTATTGAACACGATGACGCCAAACGAATAGTTTTCGCTAACATTCAGTATTCACATGCGGTTGCGTGTTCTGGATATGAAGTGTCTCCATTCCGTACAGGAGAGGAGAAAGCGATTGCTCACCGAGTCGGTTCTTTGTTTGCAGGTGTTGCTGAAGAAGATGGTGTCGTCACTGAAGTAAGTGACCATGCTGTGGTGGTTGAATACAAAGGTGGTAAAAAGAAATCATTTGAAATTGGAACACGATTTGGTAATGTGACAGGAACCACTGTACCTCACCGTCTTGTGACTGATTTAAATGTAGGTGATAAAGTAGATATGGGTGATGTAGTGACGTTTAACCAAGGGTTCTTTAAACGAGACCGGTTAGACAAACGTCAATGCATGATGATGCCAGGTGTTCTTGCAAAGGTGGCTATTCTTGAAAAGAATAGTACATTTGAAGATGCGTGTGTAATCTCTCCACGTCTTGCTGGGTTGTTTAAAACCGAACTCACTGAAATTCGTTATATCACTGTACGTTTTGACCAACAGGTTAATAACTTAGTTCGTGTGGGTGCACAGGTAGACCTTGAAAGCATCTTATGTACAATTGAAGACGCTGTCACTGCTGATAATGACTTATTTACTGCGGATAACATTGATTTGTTAACCACATTAGCAGCGCAAGCTCCTAGTGCAAACGTGAAAGGTCGTGTAGAACATATTGAAGTGCTCTATCACGGTGACGTAGAAGATATGGGTGAGTCTATTCGTAAGCTGGTTGATGAAAGTGATAAACAGCGTAAACGAAAAGCAAAACAGCTCAATGAACCTATTGTTACAGGTGCTGTAGATAGTTCGATTAAAGTAAATAAACAACCTGTTGAGTTAGATACTGCTGTGATAAAGATTTACATCACAAAAGAAATCGACGCAGGGTATGGTGATAAAGGTGTTTTAGGTAATCAGATGAAAACGATTATCTCTGATGTAATGATAGGCGAACATGTCTCTCAGCGCACAAAAACTCCTATCGACATTTATTTCTCGTACTTGTCTATCGCTGCTCGTATCGTGGGGTCACCCGAGTTAATTGGAACCACCATCACATTGTTAAAACTCATGAGTCCACGTGTGGCTGATGCTTATTTTGAATGAGGGAAAGTATGATTACGCAACAAGCAATTGAAGCTGTACAAAATGCTGCGGACAACTTACTGGGGGCAGGCTTTAAAGCCTGCCCCATCGTAGGAACTCCGTTGGCTGATTTAGTCTCACGTAGCCAAAACGTTGCGACGGTGGGGACGTCTATTCCATTAGAACGTTTAGTGGAAGCCACATCTATTCCGCTTTCAGAAGGTGGTCCATCAGCACACGATGTGTTCATGGAGAAGACGGTTGAAGTTGCCGGTAAAGTCGTTACCAATTCATTTGAGTTGACTCGTAATGTCATCACTCCTCTGGTAAAACAGTTGATTGAAAACTACGAAGCAACGTTAGGTGGTTTGGTGTATGATGTATTGCCACCGGCACGCATTTTACCTAATATCTGGAGCAGCATTTGGAGCAGCACACTGTTAGCAGAAATGGTAGCGAAGTTCAAAGACGTTCCATTGGAACTTCGTCCATTTGGTGTGAAGATGCCTGAAATGACAGCAAGTCAAATCAGAGCCATGTTAAAGACACGCATTTCACTTTTGGATGCGTCTATTGAAAAGTGGTTCGATGACTTACCTGAAGACTTTGTTCACGAAACATGGACTCAGGTGTTTGTTTATCAAAACATTGCTATTGGTCGTCGTACGAACTCAAAGTTCTCTTTGGATTCGACTACATTAAATCGTGATTCTATCTTGTTGGTGTATTTCATCAGTAAAGGTATGGAACAGGCGTTACCAGATGGTTTGAATGTAAGTCTCGATGCACTTCGCAAAGAACTGGTTCATTTACAAAACCAAGCTGCTCGCGCTGTGGCTCAGGAATTAGCATTCCGTGAAACCATTCAACGTTCGAATCTACTGGTTGCTTATGTGAATAAGACACCAAACAAAGACGGTTCAACGACGTACGATGTTGTGGTTAATAACGATGTCTATCTGAAGTTCTTAAGCGACCCTATGGGTAGTGCGGAAGCTATTTTGGGTAGTGCAGCATCAGGTGATGGTGTGTACATGTATTCTGCTTTGTTGGAAAACAAAGTGAAGTACGAAAACTTCTGGGCGAAAGCTTTAGGTGTGCATAATCAAAAGATTGCAGCGAACCGTTTCACGTTCCAACGCGATTCCTTGCGTTTAACGTTTAACCGTTACATCAACAGTCAAGATGAAGCGAATCTTCCAGCGGTACGTGCTTATTTGCATGAGCGTGCAGCAAGCTTCATCAATAAACTGGAACCACGTGATGTTGTTGACCCAGTTGTCTGTATCCGCGATTTAGTGTGCTGTATTTTGTTTGCAGATAGCAACGCAGGTCAATTCTACAAATCGTTTGACCAGGTGGAGCTTGAAAATCCAAACATCAACACGCGTGAATGTGCGCTTTACGCAACGATTGATTTAGTGAGTCGTTGGTTAGCCTCACAAATCCTTCGCAAGTCAGCCAGTGAGAAAACTGAAGTCCCTGAAGACGGACGTTACCTTACTGTGTGTACGTTGTCGAATGCGATTACGTTGGGTGTGAAGATTATTCAGTCTATTGCAGGCAATGAAATCAGTGACAGTACCGGTGGTAAGTTTGTTGACACAGACGAGCTACGTGTTACGTTTACTGCAAAACTGAACAGTTATGTTCACGTTGAGCACAGCACCAAGTAAGTAAGGAACAAGTATGGACTTAAAACAGTATAAGCGTGACGGTGCTAAGATTCATGCTTGTTTACTCGAACAAAGCGATGGTCATCAGATCATCGCTAAACGGGATGTAAAGATTTACATCCCTACTCGTTTTCGAGATAAGAATCTTGCAACCATCGGGAGTGATATTTTTATCTTGGGTATTTACCTTATTACAACGGAAGACGAATCGGGTAAGTATTACGCAGTTGAAGTGACCGATGCAATGATGCAAATCGAACCATCTAATGTAAATACAGTAACATTGGCTGGGGTGGAGATGTTTGAATTTGAATTCTTCAAAGGGGATGTTGTGGTCAGCAATACGCAGTTGGTTCAAAATGCGAAATTGTTGTATTACATCTTTGAAGAGTTTGTGGGTAAAGGAAACGTTCCGCCGTACATGAACTACATCGATATGTGTCGTACATTTTCTACAGCCACTAAACATGCCGGAGTGGTCTTATCCAGTACACCCACCATACTGGAGATGCTCATTTCCATGATAGGTCGCGATCCAAAAGCACCTATGACGTATTTCCGCCAAATCACAAATGGTAAAGATTTTGATAACGTGTTGTTTGTTCCACTTCGAAGTCCTATCTTTGGAGCAACAAACGCAACTGCAAAACTACTTGGTGCGTATCCGAATGATGCGATGACAAGTATTCTTGTAACAGAGTCAACCAATGTGGAAGATATTGAAACCATTCTGAGGGTATAGCCGTGGCTGCTAAAGTAATTTTTGAAAACTTGATTTTGAAAGGGATGAACAAGGGTGGTACGTTAAAGCCTGATGAAAAGGGCTATTACCCTTGTGTCGTTGGTGTGTTGGGTGCTGACGATTCTATTGGTGAACACTACTCGATTAACGACCGTGTACGACAGGTGTTTGCAAATTCATCTCAGTTGAACCGTCGTGCAGCAGAAGGATTGTTGCGTGGTGAGTTTGGTCATCCAGACCCGATGCAGTATGCAAACCAGTTGGCTTTTGAAATTCGTGTTCGTCGTATCGATGAAAAATCTGAATCGCATCACATTCGTAAAGTGTGGTTAGAAGAAGGTGAAATCGATGGACGTAAAGTCACGTTGATTATGGCCGATGTGCGACCACAAGGTCCGTACGGTAAGTTCTTAAAAGACGCATTGGACAACCCGGATTGTAATGTTGCATTCTCTGGTCGCTATTACAGTAATCCAAGCAAAGTGGGTAATAAAGTCTATCGTGAGATTTATGCGGTAGGTACGTTTGATTATGTCACTGAACCTGGTCTACGTGGTAGCACAAAATACAACTCACCTCAGTTGCAATCTGCGTCTGTTCTGATGTTAGACATACATCAGATTCAATCGATTGTGGGTGCTGAAAAGTCAATGAGTTCTCAGCTACGGCAACAAACGATGCAATCAGGTGGTTTGACTGCGCAGCAGCTTTATGGTGATATTGTTCCGCAACACAAACCACGTAAAGCTTTAACATTCTAACGGAGTTTACATGGGTGGTCCAACAAAACGAGATGTTATCAGTGCACTTCCTATTTTAACTCGGGATGTTGTTGATGTATTTACACCTGAGGAAGTAGGATATCCTGTATTGATACACATCAGTCATGATGCGTCTATCAAGAAGTTTATCCCACGGATATCAGGTCGGACAATGTCCGCTGAAGATAAAACTGTTCCTCGTGTTAGTGTAGCACCCAGTATCTCTGAATGTGTAGCAGGTCATGGGTCTACGGATTGGTTCCATATTGACAACGGAGACTTTAACAAGCTCTGGCAGATTTATGGATTTGATTACGAGTATGCAGTTCAACCAAAGACGTCGTTGTTACCTGATGGTGCGGTTACAAACGAATATTGGTTAGTTACGTACAACAAAGCGACAACTGAATACGTTCCGAAAAAGATAGGAACGTTTTTCTACTCGGCAATTACATACCGGAAGATTACGAAAGTAGTCGAATTCGATATGTACATTAACGCAGGGGAAAACGGGATTCGTTTTAGTGATGAAGTTTTCTTAGAGAAAGGATACTGGTTTATTAAAGGGAAGTTAGCGAAGAAGACGGTGAAGAAAGTAATGGCAGGTAAACCACTTGAGGTATTGGCTATGCGTCCTTCATCTAAATCTGAGTTTGACAAAGAACATCACGGGTTGTTTACGTTTCAATCTGTAGGTGCGCGATTATCCTTGAATTGGTAGATAGTATGGATAACGGGTTATACCGTTATCCATCTTTTATGCCGTTTTATAAAAATTTAAAAACCTATATAATGGTTTTGATATGATAAATAGAAAACCCCACGGAGATTGCTATGTCTAACCCAACTATTCAAACCATCGAAAACATTTTATCCAAAGGTGCACTGGCTGTTGTAAACTTAAGTTTACTGGATGGCTTAGAGCGTAGTCAACCTTTGTTCATCACTATCGGTAACCCACAGCACTGGGATTGCCCTGAGTTCATTATTCAAGGTTGTGAGAGTGCGATTGACGCAACCAAAGCAGCACGCGTTGCGGCAGAGTCATGGGTGCGGGCTAATCAAACGAAAGGTCAGTTCAGTGGTGTGAGTAAAGAAAACGTGTACTTTAACTTTACTCCTGAATCAACCAGCACTACGTTTGCTGAACATGTGGATGATGCTGAAGTACAAGCGTTGTATCATACCTACGTTCGCCCTAAACGTTTAAAGCCAACTGAACCTGTTGTCCGTTTAACAGTGTCTATTATCGCTACCGCGCAAGACCAATAAGCATACAAGAGAGTGGGTTAACCCACTCTCTTTTTATTTCTTTTTAATTAAAAATAAGAGAATACAACTATGTTGAAATTACTTCCCACTATTAAAGCTGTACACGCAAACATTCCATTAGTTTTAACCATTCGTGATAGTCTGTGTTCACCTGTCAAAGAGTGTATCCTTCTACAGGACAACGAGTTGTTACCAGGCGATAAGCTTGTAAACGATGGCGTATTGACTGGGATAGAAACGAAGTTATCTAAACAATTAAAATCAGGTGTTGTTTCTATTCATCGGTTCTTTATTGATAAAGAACATGTAAGTGCTTCTACGGTTGGTGTCTTAATCATTGACCCTAAAGCGCACCTTGAATCTACACTGAATCGTTTTGAACATGCTGCACCCGATAAAACGTATGCGGATGTCATGACGTATGAAGAGTTTATGTACAGCACTGGTTTAAAAGATACGGTGGATGATGTTCGTATCTACACCATGATTTGTGCCTACCGTCTCTTCGCAAAAGAGATGTTACGTTCAAACCACTGCAATCAACCTGTTTTAAATAACCGCCGTTCGTTTATGAAACTGATAGCACCAAAACAACAACGTCGTACGTCACGTGCTATTACTGCGTCTTAATTATCAACCACTAAAATAAGAAAGGATTCCACAATGGAATTAACCCCACATGTTAAAGCTGCAAACCGTCCTGTATTCATCACTGTACGTGCGAGTGTATTTGGTGAAGTAGAACAGATGTTCTTTGTAAAGCATTCGGATGGTGACGTTAAGCACGATGTCACGAGCGATGATTTACTTCAGATTGCTGGGCGTGTTAAACAAAAAGTTAAATCTGGTCTTGTGACCATTAACAAAGTGCTGAGTCGATTTGAAGAGAAAGAACCACATGTTGTTGCGCTTGGAATGCTTATCTGTGATAAACAAGCGGATGCGCATTCAAATGCTCGTTTAACGTTGTCGGGTGACCAACCCATAGAACCTATTGCATTGTATCTTAAAGATACGAAGTTAGCAGGTTCGTCGTACGAAGCATCATTACATCAATTAGTTGAAAAATTAAAAACGGAATAAGTGGATAGGGAAGAGCACATGTGCTCTTCCCTACACTACCCGATGATGGAACGATGTGTACTGTTCTTTTGAAAAGGCAATCGTTTGATTTGAATGCGTTACTAATATCGCACCGTCTTTTTCAAGGTAGTCACCAAGTGGTGAGTCTATCTCAAATTCGAAAGGTTCTACGTGTGGTTCTTTTGGATAAACAGTAATTGTTTCTCCATCTCGAATAACATCTTCGATTTCAACAACACGAAAGATACCTTGTAAACTTTTGAAGGGTAGTGATGTATCCGTTAACGTACTCATAATCATCACTCCTTAGAGAATCAATATAACTCCCATATGAATGAACATTATTAGGGACACACATTATTAATGGGATAAACCAGTTTACTACGTGGGACGCTCATCCTTAACGATGAGTTTTTAAGGGGTGTTGTGTTTATTGCGGAATGCAACACCCCTTCTTTTTAAGCCTACGTGCTATTCTAACGCATCATCTATGCCTTATGCATAGAACCACTTTACTTAAATCGTCAGTGTCTTAAAATCGATTACAGGACGTTTTACGTAACTCGTCATGTTGTGTATTCAGTAAATAAAAAAATACTGGGATATAACCTGATATGAACACTGGTCGTGTTGACCAATTTTACCCACACTAAAGAGAAAAGGAAAAGACAATGAGTCTGGAAAAAGTCACCCCGGAAATTTTAGCCTTATCAAGAGCGTTTGTTGAAAGCAAAAAACTGAACGGTGCCACCGTAGAGTTTACTTTACCTGAATCAGTGGACCAGGCTGAAGTGTTAAAAGCAATTGACCTTATCGGCGATTTATCCTGTGCATTCACTCACGCTACCGGCGAAGTCGCACACGAAGCCTCTTTGAAAGACAAATCTATCAAAGAAGTATCTGCTGAGCTGGATTTAGGTAAACGCAAAGGCAAACCATGTATCACGCTCAAAGCCAGCTGGGAACGTGAAGTACAGGTGCCAGCAGATGCCACTGGTTCTGGTGAAAAGAAAACTGTGTATGGTCGTCTGACTCCGGCTATCACAACAACCTTCACCAAAAACAAAGGTATGATGGGCGATATCCGCAGCCACTGGGCTACTCTGGGTGCTGAAGCATTCGGTAAGTAATACACACTTAACGTATTCGCAACGTTATGTAGGACACAAAGGTAAGTAGGGGTTCGCCTCTACTTACTCTTTCCTTTTTATTTTTTGTTTATTTTTTGTTGAAGTTAACAGGAGTGTGTTATGAAAAAGAATGCAATCACCATAGAAGTGAAAGGTGCAACTGGAAGTGGTAAGACAGAAGTGTGTGAACTCATACACAATGCGCTGACTGCGTACTACGGTAAGAACGTGGAGGTAGTGGCACCACAACTGGACTTAGACCGTAAAGCATCACATCTAGGTATCTTAGATGATGCGAAGTACACAGGTCAATCTTGTTTAATGATGGATAGTACCATCACATTAGTTGAGACTGTTGTAGAGCAGCAAGAAGGTCTTAAACCACTTATGGTGATGGATTGGCACCTAGGTGACGGTGTTCAATTGGACAAAACTGATAGCTCACCTACAGGTCTTACCTTTAGTTAAAATTCAAAGACGGAATAAAGTAGGAGGGAGGGCAATTGCCCTCCCTCCTCTCTATGTGGGTTGCATATCGTACGCCAGTTAATGAGCGCGCCATCAGCACACGGCAGCCATCAACAGGGAGAACGCTGTGTCACACACAGCCATCAGCACCAGCACGCCATACGGCAACGAATGTGTTTAGTATCAAGTCAAAAAGTCAGCAAAATCCTTGACACAAACTGCACCACCCACATACCATATACGGAATAAGAAGTAGAGAGGGCACGTGCCCTCTCTACTCTTACGCTATTAACGACCTGACACAGCCGCAGCGATATCTTCAAGGTAACCTTTAGATACAGCTTTGATGCTGGAATCCACAGTATCAACCACAGCTTTACGCTGCATTGGGCCTGCGTTGGTATAGTTAATTTTGCTCAAGAAATCCTGAGCAACCGCTTTGATACCATCATCGCGAATTGGTGTACACGCAAACTCAATGGAGATTTCCGGTACTGGCTGACCAGTAGTCGGGTCCATTTGGTATTCCAACTCACCAGAGGTAAGTGGCCACTCGTTTACACATAACCAGGCATCCAGTGCGAATTGCTTCGTTGGGTCCGGCTCAATGTAAAGCGTAGTGAATGCGTAGAAGTCAATCAGACGATCAGTAGGTAACGTACCACCTAACGAGAACACACCCGGTTGACGAGTAATAGGTTCGTTAATCAGCAAGCGCTTGTAACGTTCCCAGAAGTTCGAAATACCTTTGTTGTAGTTTACATCCCACACGTGTGTAGGTGTAGACATCGCTTCGGTTGATTTACCCGCTTCACGAATCTGGTGACCACCACCACCCACAGCACGGTCAGACGCTTCGGTAGTGATACCTGAACGCAAACCGGTGATTTGTTTAGATTGCACTTCAATCAGAGATTTTAATGCAGCCGTCCACTTTTCACGCTGTGGTAAGAATGTGAAACCGCGTGGTGGTAACACCAGTAACGGAATCAAATCCTGAGGCATGTAACCAGTCGAGTTGGTTAACTGTCCAAAATTTGGATGGTAGCCATTTTGACCACCAACCGTTAAATCTAACATAGGTGCAGCGTTACCTGCAGCATATGCTTGATTATTGAGAAACGCTGCTTTAGCGAGAGATGCCATAATTCATTACTCCTTATGCAGCGGCTGCTAATTGAGCACGGTCACGTGCGATGATGGTGTAGCTACCCACATAGCGACGGTCGTTCGTGTAAACAACGATGTCTGCGCTGTAAGCATAACCTAATGCCACATCTTCATCGGTGAAATAAGTATTCACCTCGATGATATAACGATCATCAAAACGAGCACCATCGCGGATATCAGTTAAGATATCGTTGTTAGATTTCGTGATGAACTCTTCAGGCGTCATCCGGCTGTGACCGCCAGACATGCGTCGCCAGTTACGCTCAGCAACCTTTTCCATCTCGGTAAAGACGAATACGTTTACTAAGTCGTTTAATGAAGAACGTTTATCTTCGTACACGGACTGGAATGCCGGAATAAACAAACGTTTGTTGTGGTCAAAGGTTTGCACGCCGATAAGACCTAAGTCCCAATCGCTATTCGCTGCAGTTTCACGTTTGTACGTCAGGTTTACGTTCTTGAATAAACTGATGACGTTGCCCGGAGATTCGTCGAAACGATTCGCATCGTCCCACTCACCTGTGCCAGCACCCATATACTTACTAAACATGTCAGCAAGTTCGATAGTCAGCGGCAGTAAACCAGGATAACTTTCATCCGTTAACCAACCTGAGTGACCCATGATAGCGATACGACATGCTGGAGTACCGAATAATTCAGACTCAACAAAGTTACGAGCATATGCACGTAAAGCAGCTAAAGCAGACGCTTCGGCTTCTAAGTCATTCTGAGGTGCATCGACATCCTGTGTACACACAATTGCCATCACATCTTTACGAACACCTACAGGACGCATCAACGCGTACTTAGTATCCATTGGGAAACCAGTGTCGTAATAAATGCTAAGTGGAAGTGCAGCACTATCCAAATAGTTAAACGGCGATTCGGTGTAGTTGCTTAAATGGAACTTCACAGATTCAGCAAACGCTGCGTTTGACAGAGTACCGTCGCCACCGCCTACACAGTAGTGGTTTGAGTATTGAGTCAGACTGATACCGTCATTACCTAAATCAGCTAACACGATTGCGTTGTATGGAACATCGTCAATGTCGCGTGCAGATAAGAAGTTAATCAGGTACTTACCTTCTTCTGTATCTTCAGGCCAATCTAAGTGGAACGACTTTTCAGCGTCGTACAGTAAACCAACCAGCTCGTCAATAAACTCCGAATAGAAGTGAATATCTGAGAAGTTGCCTGATGTTTCTGGACGCACGTTTGGATTTTTGTATGCTTTCTGAACAACGTCAGGTGCATACAGTTTTTGTTTGGTGCGGCTGACTACTGAACCTGGTTTAAAGGTAAAGTCAACATACTCACCGCCACGCGCTGTTAACACTTCACTTGGTTGTGAACGATTGTCGGCACGTTTGATTTGCTGTATGCGGAAAATAAAGGCAGCATTTTCAGCCACGGCTTCTGTGTTAACACCATAGCTGTTACCAACCGGTGCCCACATACGGTAACCTTTGTTGTTACCATGTTCGCCGAAACTTGCAACTTTAGAATCGCAGATTGGGTAAAGTACAGACTGTGCACCACCAGTTGTTGTTTGTGTACCTACTAACTTCGTTGCCTCAGCAAAGTTGGTTGCAGGTAATTTCACGAACTTAATCCGGTAGCCAGGTACAGTATCACCCGTTGGTTGTGGTAAACCGTTAGCACCTAACACTAAACGACCCGCAGTATCGCGAATATAGGTTGGTACTTGGTCAGCTAACACATCAGCACAAAGACGCATAGTTGCTGGGTCTGGTGCATCTTCAGGTTGGATACGCTGATAAATCGCAGCGTTACCGTTCCCGTTAACAATGTTAGCCAAAACAGTTTGGTGATTTGCAAACTTCGAATCTAACTCGAATGTCTTGCTACCATACGCTCTGATTCGTTCATCACCCACCAGTAATTGAGGGTAAATATTCCCTTCTTCAGCATAAATGAAAATATGCGGAAGGTGAGTAGGAAGCGAGTCTATCGTGGCTGCAAGTACATCCGGCGTTTGATCCTGCACACCATTTAAAATAGCGCGCGGTCTTGAGTTTAGGGCGACGGTCATGCGACCCTCCTTATCGTATCAAACTCTGGTGGATGTTATGAGTGATGTATAAGACATCATACAATGATGCCTATCTCGTTATAGGACGTGTATGTAATAAAAGATTTAACCCGTTGGAGAATTCAATATGTTTCGTTCACCCTATGCGACAACCGCATGTAAAAATCACGTAATGACCGCTATCGAGAAATCGGTGCGTGATGCAACTAAAATATCCGACGGCGTTCGTTACTTAACGATGAGTGACAATCCCCACCACATTTCTAAAGTGGATTGGATTTCTCGGGTGTATTGTGTTGATGCGAATAACAAAACAATTAGTTTTTTTGCGCATCCGCTTGTCATCCAAATGGATGGCAGTTCCTCAGATGATGTGCACATTGTATTCGATGCTCGTCCAACAACTCGTTTAGATACGGTTGAAAACAAACTTATTCCAACACCAACGTTTCATTTCCAAAAACTTCGTGCTGACATCATGGATAAGTTGTGGTTGCGTGGAACGCCATCTGATTTAATGGCCTGTGGTTCATTTCCACATGAAGTGTTTGTTTATTTAATCACAAACACATTAAAGACTCGTTTAAATTTAGATGAGAACATTGCAGGGCGCATCAGTTGCTTAACTGCGTACTACTACATGTGTTTGTTTGAAGAAGACATTGTCGATGATAAAGAAACCTTTATTAAGGCAATGACAAAAGTATCTCGTATTGCACGGATGCCACTGCCCGATGTTTTAAACATCATGGGTGAAGAAGATGGTGACCGTATTCGTCCAATGATGAATATCACTGAGTTCTGTGAAGCATTATCTACCTACGGACAATCTGCTCGTTTAGAGCGTATGAATGTAGGGATGTTGTTTAGCATGTTAGGTGGTGTATGGATTCGTCCTAACGCAACAGAAACTGTATGTGTTGCACTTGAACATCCACCAACATGGTGCGCTATGGTTGCATCTGCTATTGATGATCGTAGTTTAAGTAAAACGACATTAGGTGATGTGTGCAAGATGCGTGAGCGCATTAGTCGTAACAGCAGTGATTTTGTTGTTGCTTTAAAACGAGCTGTACAAAACTAAGTAGGGGGGTCTCATGATTCCATACCTCATGGACCACGCCATTAATAATGTATGGTGTGCTCCACAACAAGATAAACAAGCGCTAATTAAGTTAGCGCGTTTATCAGGACGAGACGGTGTGAAGAAATACATGGATGTCATGTTTCGTCGGGTTTACATGCCAGACAACACACATCGCTTTCATGTATTTCAGATGGGTGGTTGGTATCCCGCAACACTTGGTATTAAACACTTACCAAATCAATGGGTGAGTCTGGCATCACTTATCCACCAAAGCACACTGATTGCAGGGGTGTATAAAGACAATGGAAAGTTCTTTGCATTGGGTAGCACCTTTTTGCAGTTTACATCCAATGGAAATATCATTGTTGCGCTAAGACAAGACGTCTATGGAACTGGATACAACGACCCTGAAATATACTTCCGTGCTTACTCAAACATTTACTATTCGTCTGACCGTTACGTAGGTCCTGCGAATCCTGTTCAGTGTGAAAGTATAAAAAGCACAGGGTTAGTCAGTGTTGTTGACTTCCAACGAAAACTGGCTGACATTCAGTTACTTCCAGGTCATGTGTTCATTTATGTAAATGGTACGCTCACCAATCGGATTACACCAACTCAGGTTCGTGAAGGTGATTTGTTGGAATATGTGTACGACCCAAGTATTGCACTGACGTATGATTTCAAAGTCGGTGAATTAAAGTCGTTTACAAGTACCGTAGATGTCATGGAAAAGTTCTTACTTCATTTTAAAGGAGTTGAGCTTGACTCTATTTATTTTGAAGATGACATTGATGTTTATGTTGTTAACAAAAGTGGACAATGGATAGATGGTGTGTACTATCATCGACATTTACCGTCTGGACTTCGGATGGTAACGCATCGTGATTATTCACTGTCTGCACAAAGTTTGCTTGAGTTAATCAATGAACATGAAAGTACATTCCCTGTAGCGGATGATGCTTTTGTTCGCATTCATCTTCGTTATAGTGGATTTGAACGTAATCTGATTCTTGAAGCAAATCGTTTGTTTGAGCTGTACAAGTTATCTGATGACGATGTTGAAATGGCGTTGTTAGGGATTAACGCTACTGTACCTGAGTGGAGTGCTGAGAAGTTAGAATACTCACCTTACACTCAAATCATGGGATGGCGAGCACCGTTGTTAGACGGTACGTTAGTACAAACCATGTATGGGTACAATGCCATGAGTCGTTTGTTTGGAGACAGTCCTTTAAAACCAACGATTGTAGATGGGTTAAAAACAGTTATTTTACCTATCGCACTTCGCGGTGATGTCACTGTGTATGAATACGATGCACAAGGTAAGTTACTAGGGTGGCGTTACACAACGGAACCTTATCGCTATTTGTGTGAATACCAAACTACAGAGTTAGTGGAGTTAATCGGGGGTCGTGGAACTGATACGTTAAGTATCATTTATGATTCAGATGAACTACCTATTGACAAACGGTTTAATTACCGAGCGTACATGTGTACTCGCGCATCAGACGGTCCAGTGTTTAACTGGCAAGACATCACCAATACGCCGTTGTATGCGATTGCCAACAACACGTTATATTGGTTGTTAAATAAAGAACGTTATTACACAGCGCTTGCTAGTGATGAATGTTTTTTAGCAGACACCTATGTATTACCTCCGAATAATGGTGTGCTTCGTTTAACGATTTCGGTGAATGAAAACCATGGAGGTGATAACTTATTCTACGCATCATCGATTCCACCTCGTCGTTTGGATGTGTGGTTGAATAAGTCGCCGTTGATTGAGAATATTGATTTTCAAGTCAAATGGCCTCAGGTTGTTATTTTTAACACGGCGTTTTTAAACACGACTGAAAATAACGTGATAGATATTCGCGGAGTGAATTTCTGTAACGAACAAATGCAGTTAGAAACTCAACGTGAAGTGGGGTTTGTCCGTCATGGTTTTATTAGCCAAGACCATCGTTTTGATATTCGTGATGATAAGGTACTGAGCTTTGTGCTGAATGGTTCTTTAAAATCACGTGATGTCATTCCTGTTGCAGAACAAGAAGGTGATGTCGGTGCACGACCTGAATGGAATGGATTGCCATATAGTGTTCGTGAAACTGTAGTTCCTCTGCGTGGTGAAACGTATTTAGATACGTATCGATTGCGACAACTTAGTATTGAAACAGATGAACGTGTGTCTGATTACATGACTGAGTATTATCCACAACGTGTGTTTGAAAATCCGAATATCATCCAGAATCGTCTTCGTGTCTATAGTCCATTTGTAAGTGCATTGATTTATGCACTGCAGAACGACAACATCGTTCTTCCAGAAATGAAGACGAATCGTTACGGGACGATGGATATTAAAGCAGCTTTACGTGAATACGAATATCTGCTTGATTTTGAACCTACTAAAATACCTCACATGACAGAACAGTTGGTCGATGTGTTACCGCACTTCTACTTAACTACAGTGACACTCAATGTGTATCACTTTAACTTCTTACGTCGTGCATGTGAAGTTTATTTAAGTCCCCGTATCACGAATCACTTAGGTCGATTCATTGCGGTGATAAACCCAACTGATTAAGGATTAGTTATGGCAGATATGAGTCTAGCGGACATCATCAACCCCAATCGAGGTTGGCGGATGATTCATTGGGATGAAGTCTACCGGGGTGGTAGTGTGGAAGGAAAGATTGTACCTAACGTAGGTGACGCTTTATTTTCTTGGGTAAAACCATTAGAGCGTGTCTACGAGGTTGATTATACCACTGGTTTGAGTAAATCCATTCCAGATGGTCCACCTGCTGCAAGTGACCAGTTAACCGATGAAGATATTTTACTCGGTGCATACCCAGGTCATCCTCGTGAATCGAATGTTATCTTTGTAGATGACAGTGTATTACCTCGTCGGCTGTCGTTTGATAGTCGTCTGAAAATGCCAGGTTCTAAGGTAGCGTACGTTAAAGTCTTCTTTGGTAGTAATATTGAAGCAGATGGTGAAGTCGTGTCTCGCACCTATGACAGTTCAATGAATGTCACGGGTGAAAACATTCCGATGATAGTCAGTAAATACAACACAGATGGAACTGTTTCTGAGAAAGTTCCTGACAACGCGTACATCTCACGTAGTGTTGATAATAAGGATGTACTGACAGCCGTGTTTTACACGTTAGATAACGTGGTTCAATCGGTATGTCAATTGCTTGTGTACAATTCACGGTGGATTCGTGACTTGAACGCTACGCAGCGGATTGTGACAGGTATTCACTTACAAAGTCCAAACATGAGTGATGCGGATAGTCGTACATTGTTGCGACCAATCAACTTACCTGCTGAATCCATTATGATGCAGGGTGTAGTCACGTATCTTGATGGTAAGCAGCGCGTACTTCCTGTGGATGGAACGAAGTTCTATTTAATGGGTTTGTATCAAAACGTAAGTACGCAACTTGGTTATCGTCAACCGTTTAGTTTGGCGTATCGCTTAGGTGACGATGAAGTGTATCAAGGCTCACAAGGAAACAACCAACGTCTTGTTATAGAACCGTATACTGCTGTTTCTACAAAAGTAGATGGTGCTTATGCTGTGAAGTTGTTTGGTTATCCAGAATGGGTCGATGGTATTAACGGATACCGGATGCGTTACTGGTTGTACAACTTAGAACGTGACCAGTATTTTGAAGTGACTTCATTGGTTGAACTGACGTCTAGTTCAGCGGCGTTTGAGCCGTTGGGATATGGTTTCAGACAACAACTCAATGTGGCTTTAGATTTAAGTCGTGTATCTAACGAGTTCAAAGCACATCGCCATTTACAAAACATCTACGTGACACTTCGTGCACATGGTACTGAAGATACGACCACCTGGTCTGTAAACTTTGATATCAATCGCGAAGATTACGGGATTGGCTTGTACGCTGAAGCGGACATCATTAACCAGAACTTATGGAATGTGAACATCACAAGTGGTATCACAACGATTGAGGAATGGTTAACTCGAATGTTTAGTGACATCCGTCCTATCTTCGATGAAACTGCTGAAGTGAAAGCACCTGACCCTACGCACTTTAAATTAGTTGTAGGGGATTTTGAACAAGTGTACCCACTTCAAATGTGGAACACTACCTTTTCGATGTCTAGCAATTTAGCAGATGGTCGAAATGTGTATGTTCACTTCTTCAGACGCACTGCTACTGAAGATTTGCAATTAGGTGTTGCTGCTATTCCGTGTCGTCATGTGTAACAGTTAAGAGAAGACCTTCGGGTCTTCTCTTCTCTATCCCGTTTTTACGTATTAAGGGTAATTTATGGCTGGCATTTGTTTCCTTGAGGATTGGGCAAGATACCCCAATGCAATTGCAGACACAAAAACAAAAAACAAGTCATTTATTAAAATGGCACAAACCTACCGTTCTATGGGGATTAAAAACTATTACTTTCACCTTGCGTTATTACAGCCTCAGCTTCAAGGTGTAGACCCCTATGACCCTAATTTAACTGTACTACAGAAATCTCAAATTCTGTGGGAATGTGACAACAACATTTGGTATTTCTTACGTGAGATTGTTCGTGTAAAAGGTGCAGGTGAGACTGCTGAAGAATGTATGTACATCGCTGACCGTGCGCAGTTAGCTGCCACATGGCTTATGTTAGCGTGCATCGATTACATTCGAATCCAACCACGACAAACTGGTAAGTCGTACGGAACCAACTGCAACACGTTGTGGTTGTTGTATTTTCATTATCAAGATGAAACGATTAACCTCATTACAAAAGATGAAAAGTTACGCCAGAGTAACATTAAGTCTTACAAAGATATTCGTGATGAGTGGCCGGATTATATCAACCGAAATACGAAGAAAGACGATAACAACCAAGCTTCAATGTCATGTCTTTCAAGGAACAATAAGTTATTTACACACGTTGCTCAAAACTCTGAGAAGAGTGCGAACAACTTAGGTCGTGGATTAACATCACCTTACTTGCACTTCGATGAACCGCCGTTCATTGCCTTTATTGAAAAGACAATGGTCGGTGCATTGGGTTCAACAGGTAAAGCACGTATTCGTGCTGAACGTCGTGGTAAAGTGTTTTGTAACGTATTCACAACGACAGCAGGTGATAAAGATGACCGTGATGGTAAAGTGATTTACCAAATGTGGTCTGATGCTGCACCGTTTAACGACATGATGTTTGACTCACTTAATCGAGAAGAACTGATTCGTCTTATTCGAACAAACATGTCTGGTGATGCTGTTACTGTCAACATTACCATGAACCATCGTCAGTTAGGGTATGACGATGCATGGTTATTAGACAAGATAGCTGTGGCTCGTGGTAAAGGAGATGACATCGATAAAGATTACATGAACTTGTGGACAGGGGGTGGTGCGAATAGCGTTATTCCACGTCACTTAACAGAACGAGTTCGTGAATCACAGCGTACACCGCTACGTACAGATGTCAGCCGTGAATATTACATGTTTAAGTGGTATGAAGCATTTGACCCTAGCCGCAGTTATCTACTGACAGTGGATACGTCTGATGCAGTGGGTAAGGATGATATCGGTATTACATTAGAAGATACAGTGACTGGGAATGTGACGGGAGCTGCAGGGATTAACACAACAAACCTGCAAGACTTTGCGTACTGGGTAGCTGATTTTTTAATCAAACACAAAAATGTAACGTTGATTATTGAAAATAAATACAATGCTCAAGTTATCATTGATATCATTTATCTACAATTACTTGCTGCGGGTGAAGATCCATTTAAACGGATATTCAATCAGATTGTGCAAAACAAGGACGATAGACGCACAGACTACGCTGAAATAGCAGGTGCAAAAGCAAAAGGTCGTATGATTGTTGATAAGTATCGTCGTGAGTTTGGTTTCTTTACGACAAGTGAATTACGTAGCTTTATGTATTCACAAACGATTATCAATGCTTGTGAAGACAGCGGTCATGGAATTCATGATGAGAAACTTATCAATCAAATGTTAAGTCTTATTGTGAAAAACAATCGAGTCGACCACGGACCTGGTGGTCATGATGATATGGTGATTTCCTATCTAATGGGCCAATGGTTCTTACGGTTAGGACGGAACCTTTCTTATTACGGTATCGACTACAGTCGGGTATTGAGTCAAATCAACAAAGACGTAGAAGAGAAAACTGTAGCTGAAGTCTATGAGGATACACAACAAGCGCGGTACGTTGCGCAAATTGAGGACGTCTATGAGCAGCTAAAAACTGCGAAAGACCCGTACAGTATCTTCCGTCTTGAAGCAAAACTTCAAATGCTGATGGGAAAAGTGGACCGTGTGAAAGCGGGTATACAAACGTATGATGCAATGATTGAAGAGAGTGTTCGTCAACGCAGAAATAACATCCGCATGAGACGTTAAAGAGTGGGGGGAAACCATGCGCGCACTGTGGTATCGCAGTAAATCATGGTTTTACATGGGAATGTGTTTTGTACTTGGATGGTTTATCCACCCTCACGTAGAGGTGGGTGAGTTAGTGCGGTTAAGACGTAAAATCACAACTGATGTTACTAAGGAAAGTAAGTTTTGGTTTCGGATTAGCACACTAAGTTATCGCATAGGTCGCCAACACGCACATTGGAAGTATGTATTGGTCACGTATGAGGTTAACCCATGCGAACGAACTGAATCGTTTAGTGATAAACGAGAACAGTATACACAACATCGATGGTACTACGGATTGTCTGTTCCTGAGTTCTCATTGTTAGTTACTCGCGATTTTCCGTACATCACGGGAATGCAGTACGATACACCACCTAGCGAATAAGAAGAGAGAGGAGGCAGACGCCTCCTCTCTCTATCTTTTATACGTAAAATTCCATAGCAAGCGTTCGAAGCACAATGTACAACATTAAACCAGTGCGTAACGAAGAGAGCATAGATTCATTTGTCGTTGCTGTTGCTTTCTTACAAATCGATTTGGATTGTTCTCGGATATCAAACAACAATGGTTCTGTAGAACGAGGACTACCATATAACGATTTTAGTTTTACAAGGATTACTGCAAAACGAGTAGATGAACGCATTAGCTCACGGTTGTTGTTTATGTAATCAAGTGCATGAAGCATGACATTATCAATCAGTTCACTGACATGTTTATCGCCCCCATGACCATGATTGTTAACCATGTACTCAAGTGTTTCAACAAACAGTCTCTCATTCATGGTGTGAACTAAATCAACAATCACACCAATGAGTTCCTGACGGATAAATGTATCTTTATCAATCAACACTTCATGAGCATAACGCTGCAGTTGAGAACTCTTTCTCACCAAGTCACGTAAATGGAATTCACCATCAATATTCACGGTAGATGAACGCGTTGTAATTCGAGAATTACTGTTATGCACACGTAGAAATACAGAGTACATTTTCTTTACTACTTCACGAATACGACCTTGAATATCATTTAATGATTTAACAATATCATCGTCAGTTGCAAAGTTTAAGATACTCGGATAACGTTTACCACGGGTATCTAAAATAGACAGTGCTCGATGGTCAATAAGTTTAGACCATGAACCATGTTGTTTTAAACTAAACTTGTTATCAAGTGCAGCGTACGTTGCTTCCATGGTTTCACGTTTAGGTTCAAACTTAAAGTAGTTACTTCCTGTCATGAGTGACGTGATAAAGCGATAGTGCATCACACGAATAACCGCAACACACCCTTGTTGCTTTTGTTGGGGATTTAACGTTTTACTTGTTGTGAATAAATGAATCAAGTAAAAACACGTTAAGTTAAATGTATCACTTGATACTTTAAACTCTGGGTTGATAGAGGGTAGTTTGTGTATCTCTTTTTGAAGAATGACTTCATCTACACTTAACACTTCATCAAACCAACGATGCATGTCTGAAGCAGTAAAGACAACCCGAGGTGTGCCCATCAGATTTCCACCAAAAAAGGTGATGTTCTCTTCACGACTGTTCACCCAGTGTCGTTCATACGTTGTAATACGTTTTAATAAAGCCGCATCAGCAGCTAAATGCCCACATTCTGTTTTGAACACTTGTAATAATGTAGCCACACGCCACCCCCATAAATTTTCATAGAATACGTCTATGATGTGGACACTCTTTTAAATCGCTCTAGAATCAATTAAGGATACGTTTATGGAAAACCTATACGCTACTATTCATCAATACCGAGAAGAGGTTCTAAAGTCATTAGAGAACGCCTCAGGTGACATAGAACAAACGCTTGTCACTGCTGAACAAACACTACGTAAACAAGTGCAAGAACTTTGTTTACAACAAGGTGTATCGATGGATTCTATTCCAGAGAACATGTTACGCTTTGAGTCGGATTTAGCCAGTCGTTTTAATAAACCTGTTATTATTCACTAGAAGAAGAGGGGTTTCCCTCTTCTTCTCTTATTTCGCCTTTAATTTTCAACAACTTATACACTTTGACCCGTGTGATGAAACTATCATCTGCTCCCTTAGGGAGTACATTTCATCTACAAAGGATTCATTATGAACTTAACTGGCTTTTATCAAAAGAGTTATTGTCTTACCACAGGACACTGTATCAATGTCATTGGTTCAGAAGTCCACATGTACATGAAGACAGATAAGAGTATCAATTACATCGGTTCGTTAGCTGGCTTTCAAAGTCACTACCCAGAACTGTATGCCAAGTGCAAAGAATTAGATGAAGGCTATTTAGATGTTGAGAAATCAGGATGGTCTCCTGTTTCTATTGAAATCACACGCAAAGATAGAGTCGCGTTGCTACAGGCTATGCATAAACCCGCTGTAACGCTCTGTGTAGCATCAGACCAGCCGAACACGATTTATTTAGGCGAAGGTGTGGATGCACTCAGTATCGCTCCGTATCGTGATTTGAGCGCGTTACAACGACTCGTCAGTATGGAGATGCATTCTGCGTAATATTCGCTGATTTGCGTTGCCTATTTATACTCATGATCTTTATTTAGATACCTCCGGTAGGAGTAGTAGATAAATAAAGATCATTCTATCCTTAGATAGAATTAGTTAGCGTAGCTTATATAACTTTGCTCTTTTGTTTTAATGATTGTTTCTTTTAAACTACTTTATAACTTTTATCTAAAAACTAATATCTATCTTTGATTAGATAGTAACTGAGAGAGGCTTATAAGCCTCTCTCATGGGTTATTCTATCTCTTTTATTTTTATTAAAATAATTTTATATTTGTTTGTACTTTATTTTATGTGAATAAAAGCGGAGTACAGATAAGGAACGAAGTGGATTAGATGGACGACAACCTAACTCATCGCAGCGTAGGCGCAGCGGAGGGGTACGGAACGTACACTGTAGCGGAAATAGCCGAAGCGAGAAAACCATTACTTCTATCTTTTCGAAGGGCCAAAGGCCCTTCTATGTATGTATGTATGCAGATTATAAAGTTTTTATGTAAAAAATTATTTAATGAATAAAACAGAATAGGAGAAGCAGATAGCTTCTCTTTTTTATATGTCTTTTTAAAAAACTATTGAGAATCTAGATATGAATGCAAAGTATGGCTATCATCTATCGTTTAATGGTGAGTTAGAGGGAAAGTGGATACCTAGACAACCCGATGGGTACGATGAGCAGAACAATAAAGATTCTACAATAGGGGAACCATCAGTCGCTCGAATTAGCGTAGCACCGACTATAGAAGGATGTATTCGTGCTATTTATCCAAACGTATTTAGATTCTTTGAAAAGAATAACTATCCTTACATTGATATGTATGTGTACAGTCCAGAGAAGTTATTAAAGCGTGATGTTGTTTCTACAAAAGAGTTAACAACAAAACGCTATGTATGGGATGCACATGTAACAGGGGAGTTTTGGATTATCCATCCTGTGGTAATGAAACGTATTGCAAAGATACGGATAATGAATCCAGGAAAGAACAATGTGATGCATACGTATCCATTTAATGATAAGTCAGTGGGTGAATTGTATGACATACGCCCAGCAATCGTGGACTATAGTGTACGCGAATTGTATATTGATGAGGAAGTGAGAATGACCAGTCAAGAAACGAAGTTAGCTGCATTGATGACACGGTTACAAAGTAGTCAACAAATGCAAGAAGAAATGAAGAAGCTAATCCAGGAAGAAGCACAAGCTGTGCTTATTACTCCAGCGAACTACGACGAAGTAGATGCTGCTGAGTTTGCACTTGCGGTGCATTCGATGATTAAAGAACCTGAAAAGCATGTGGTGATTATTGCTGAAGAAGATGATGGGGTGGTGTATACGGATGAACAAGGTCCTCGTGTACGTCAAGTCTCATCTATCTTAAAAGAAGCCGGTGTGACTGTGTATGACAGTGTAGACGCCTTTCAAGAAGTGATAGAAGGCCAAACTCATGTGACTGGGGATGATACCACAACGGTAGAATAAGCGAAGAGAGGAGGCTACTGCCTCCTCTCTTCTTAGTTATCCGCGATTCATCATTAAACCAATAAATTTCTTCATGCGATTTCTGTCGTTTGTAAATTGAGCTTTACCCCATTTCTCTTTAAAGATAGTTTGATACAACTCATTTGCATCTGCGTATCCTTCGACGACTTGTTTGAAGACACCTAAACTAAAACCGCCTTTGATTTTATCATCTCCTAATTTAATGATAAGATGATTGTAGACATACGCCTTGACTGCATACTCTACCATCTCAGCATAAAGTGGGAACAGGCTAGGTTTTAACGTGTTCATGTTTTCATCATGAGAGATGTTAAGCACGACGTACAATTGTGTTGCATTAATAACCGCTTGGTCTTGCATCACAATCGTAGTAGGACCAATAGGTTCTACATGACAGGTGTTTACAATCGGTAATGATGCAACAGAGCGATACATTTCAATGGCTGCGTTAAGAAGCATATTCCCTGAAGAACGTGAGTTGGTAGGGAACCATGAATGTGCGATGTTGGTGTAGTGTACACTCTTTACAGAGATGATACGACGACCCCCGAGTAATTCTGCAGGGATATCGTAGGTACGTGTGTATACATCGTGGTCAGTACGTTTACATTTGTTTAAATCCACAGCAATTTCTAAAGCACCTTTTAAACCACAGTCAACGTTGACTCGGTCATTAATGACTTTATGACGAATGTTGTGTTCTACAAAATCAAATGTGTTTGAAGGAGAATCAAAAGCACTAGCAAAGCTGCGAGGCGCAGTTTTAAACGCTTCTTTTAAAATCTCTTCAGGCACCACATGTTTAACGTGGTTTAATGCATAGTTGATAGCGTTCATAATGCGTTCCTTTACTACAGCATAGAGAGAATGAAATAGAAATCTATACCATAGTCTTAGATAGAAGTATGGAATAGATAAAAAATAAGACACACATTATAGATAGGATACCCCAACAAAAAGAACGGTATCTTTTGAATGAATGTATTTTGTTTATCCCCACAGGAGTTTAACACATGTCCGCAAAGAAAGAAATGCAAACTGCCACTCAATCCGCTGAAAAGAAACCAGCCGTATTACGGTTATGGGGATGTGGTGGTGCTGGTATCAATATTGCATCGCGTTACATTGACAGCAAACCTGAAGAAGGGTGTGCGATTATTAAGCCTGCGTTCTTAGACACCAGCGACAGTAACTTAGGTTCAATGGATTACCCTGACAAGTATCTGATTCCAGGTGTAAATGGTAGCGGTGCAGTGCGTGGTACAAATGCTGAACCTATCTCTAAAAGCATCAAAAACATTTTAGCGTCTATTTCACCAGGTGATGTAAACGTTATCATTAGCAGTGCCGGTGGTGGCAGCGGTGCGGTGTTCTCTGCGTTGCTAACAGGTGAACTTTTGGATATGAATCAGAAGGTGTTTGTGATTCTGATTGGTAGTACCGAATCGCGTATCCGTACTGAAAACACAATCAAGGCATTAAGTAACTTAGAGCTGATTGCTGAAGATACGAATCAGCCTGTGAACGTGCACTATTTGCAAAACGTAGAGAGTCGTACCAAAGTCGATAAAGATGCTATCGCTGCTATCGCCGCCTTTAGCTTAGTGACAAGCAACATGCATCTGGGTCTTGACCCTGAAGACATCCATAACTTCTTACGTCACCACCGTTTCACAGGTGCATCTCCACGCCTGACTATGTTAGACATTATTGTACAGACTGAAAAGTCTGATGTGTCTGACAAGTTAGCATCGTACGACGCACCGTACAGTATCTTGTCCTTGTACAACAACCAAGACGATGTGCGCACCAACATCCCCGCAGATTACGACACGCAGGGTTTCTGTAACTTAGCGTCAAAGAGCTTGAGTGAACTTCACTTAATCACTCATGATGGCGTTGCAGTTATTTACAAACAGTTGTCTGACTTAAACCAAAAGATAGCAACTGCACGTGAAAGCGTGGTGCAACGTGAATCAATTGCCGCTGAAGGTGCTGTGAAAGGTAAACGTTTAGTTCTGTAAAAACTAGAAGGAGAGGGTAACACCTCTCCTTCTTTTATCTCTTTTTTATTTTTTGTTTATAGAACGCTCTAGAATCGATTATAATAGAAAAAGATACATAGGTAAGCCATGTTATGTTTAGAACGCTCTACGTCTTTTGTACGCATTTTAAAGTATACATTATTAAGATAGTGTAACCATTATAAAAAAGGAATCTCATGAACTGGTTTAGTGTATTCGATATTAAAGATGCGTTTGAAGTCATGTACAATGCACTTAAATTAAATCACCCTTCATTGACTAAACGTCTGTTGGTTGATAGTGTGAATCGGATATTTAGTCTGTTATCGATTTACATGAATAGACCTGATGTTGCTGAGTTGGAGTTGACTGGTTCAATCCATGAACTGAATGAAGAAATCATGTTGTTACTCTCTGTGTTCATTGATGGAGAGACGGAAGATGTTCTATTGATGGAAATTTATTCTGAAATGAATAAAGTCATTCACTTAACGATTCCTGCACCCATGCTTCATCAACATGTATTAACTGCAGTATGTGTTTCACCTCGTGGTGATGAAATGCTTGGGTTCTTTGGTGAGATGACAAAGGAATCTGAAAAAGTCGTGAACGATGTGTTCTTAAAGTTAGGATTAAAACCATGATTACATTGTTCGATATTCGAGATTACCATACAGTGCTTGATGTGGATGATTTGGGATTGAACGATGTGAATCGCAAAGAGTTAGCGGATATCATTGCGTACATCTTGTATCGTGAGATTGCACTTGATACGGGTGTGTACTCTATTGATTTACGGTACATGGCATGTACACAACCTGGTGTGGTGAGTGTATTACAAACCGTTATCAGTATTGTGTATAAAACTGCATTGGAATTTAATGCATGGTCGTGTAAAGTTAGCCTTAACGGATATGACTTACAACTTGACTGGGGACCATTGGAACGCTACAAAGCATTGTCTAAATGGTACAACCCACCTCTTCAATTAAAACCAAAACTATAACCACGGAGTTTACTCGATGTCTACAGTGAATGTAACTGATTTCATGCAACTTGCATTAGGAACGACCGAACCAAGTGAGATGGAATTATTTCATGGACAAACCGATATTCTTTTAACAGACGATACTGAGTTCTGCAACAACTTGCGTCAGATATCTCGTGCACTTTTTACTATCAGTGGACCACTGCGCGTCAGTACATTCATTGAGTTCTTGTGTCGTGATTTTAGTCTTTTAAAAGAAGCGCGTAAAAGTAGTGCAGAAGCGAAAGCAAAACCAAAGTTTTCGTTAAAAACATTACGTGCACTTAGCTTTGAGTACACGCCGCAATTAAAAGGTGAAATCCTAACATACATCGAAACGAACGTAGCTGAGTTTAATGCATTTGTTACTCGCGTTAAGATAAACCAAGCACGTGAAGTGTTGTTATCCGCGATTAAACCAAAGATTACGTTAAACGAAGTGATGTTGAACAATGAGTATTCGCAGCTATTGACTAACGAACAAACGGTGGTATACGACGCGTATCACGAGTCATTGCTTCGTGAGTATGAAAATCAGTTACATGACTTTACAGTCATTGACCACATTAATCGCTTGCTTGTTAACAAAGCACGTGAATTATCGATGACAAAAGGTGCTGTGAAGAATCGACTATCACGTAAGTACGATAAGTTCTCAACCTTAATTTCGACAACACCACCACCGGGTGTTCAAACAACGTCAAAAACGTTGTACATCACTGAAATCACAGACTTGTTACAACAAGACTTGGGTGATGTGTTTGAACCTTCAATTGTCAGCGTTCTTATGGCCGACGCAGGTGGTCTTTTAGTTGCTTACATCAATGAGCTGTTTAGACTGAAGTTGCGCTGGGTTACATCAAAGAAAGAATCGCCTTTATTAGAGGCGTTGATTTGTTTGGTTGGTGACGAAATAGCCATGTATGTATTTGAAGATAATGAGACTACCTACAGTCTTATTTTAAATATATTCAATGGTATATTTGAAACACTAAATCTAGAGAACTGGTTTAAAGAATGGGACTACCCAGCAGTTCAAATAGCAGGTCGTCGTTTGGTGTTGTTAAATCAAGGAGATTATCGAATTCATGCGTACCATCGAGCTGTAGACCGTGGTGATGAATCGATTAATTTCATTGACCACACCGAAGTGATTCTTCCGTACTAGAGGTGCCTATGCCTTCTAAATGTGCATTAGTGTCTATTCAGGAGATAATTGATTTACTCCCTGAAACGATTCCAGACACAGTTAAAAGTCGTGTAGTTCATTTAATGTTACGTCGTCTTTTACAAAAGGAAGTGTACGTTACACTCACTCCTCGTGATTTGTTAAAAGTATACGTTCCTATTCCTGAGGATTTAGACGAGATACTCGATGTTACAAAAGATGCACTTATCATGCAGTTTAGTAAGTGGTGTATGATAGCACCGTATCGTGTATCTGCTGTTCAACCTCATGGGCAGACTGATGTGTTTATTGAATGCAAGTACGATGTTACATTAGCGCGAGAATTACTTTTAGAAGAAGATGGTGAATTAACCATTGCTTCTGACACATAAACCAACTACAGTAGCAGGACAAACGTCCTGCTACTTATTCCCAAATTAATGTAGTGGAGATTACTTATGCGAAGTTCTACGTGTAACCTAAACGACGAACCATTGTTTCATCCAGATTGGAAGAATGTAGTCGCGTTGTTAAAATCGACGCAGGAACACACCATGTGTATTGATGGCGCTACGCTTTACAACGACATTTATCTGAAAAAGAAAGAAGAAGGGCTTACAAATAAAAACGCACGGCAAATTTATATGCTTTGCATTGAAGAAGCTGTTCGACAAGCAGATAGAGAATTAGCGTATCAGTACAGAACACCTCGTTACAAAGCGCTTTGTGATGAAAAGGTGTTTAATCAATACAGTGCTTTGTATGAAGTTCTTGAATTTAAACGCGAGATTATGAATCATTGCAGTCGCCTGTTACGTTCAACACCCCAACCTTTAGAAGTTGAGTTAACTCTTCTTCAAGTAGAAAAACGCAATGTCTCGTTGGTTCTTCGTTTTCATCAACTGGAGTAGGATATGCAACGTTCACTGTTGCTAAATATGTCTTCTATAGCCACACTTATTAAAAGTCATCAAAGCGTATCAAGGGAGCACCTGTATCAACTTTTACTTATTGTTGCAGGAGTGGCATGTTCTCGTTTAGTCAATTACGTGGATGACCTTAGTTCTAAAACGTTATTGGAGATAGCAGACAGTGAATTGTGTGACTTGGTGTATGAAGAACTTATGTTAATCATTCAATCTCAACACCCTGAAGACATGTTTGATATAGAGGTGGAAAAACGTGCACTTAACTTTGCAGAAGAGTGGTACATAACCATCATGGAGTGTCTTGCGATGTGGACGCCGGATGTATTGGGTGCTATCTATATATCTGCAAAACAATACGGTCATCGAATGTACAATGATATTTCACTTATTGAAATCAGTGCACGATATGACGTTTTGTACATTATTAGTTGGGATGATTAATGTATGCAAAAAGGTTATCGAATTGATTTTGACCAAGAACATGAATTCTTTTACGAACAAGTCGTTGAAGGTCAATTTTGGGATTATGATTTAAATGAACTCATTGCAACCATTATTGAAACCAATAACCCACTACCCCCACTGAGTGATATTCATATTCCATACGACCATAGTCTAAATTCAAACGAGCCTTTTAACAACGCAGTACGTAGTTTGACTTATACTGTGTATTGGGCCATCGCTGGAAATAAACTAGTAGACGAGTACATGAACATCACCCACACAAAATTCTTCTTAGATGAAGATGCTCGTGAATTGATTTTACTACCTAATGATTGTAATTATTGTGAACCACCCACGTAAGAAGGTGAAGTATGATTGGACTATACACAGACCACGAATTATCGTCGTGGATAAGTCGCTTTGAATCCATGTATCCATTTATGTCAGCAGGACACTTTATTGCTTTGTTCAGCAGATTTTGGGCGTATGATGGCGTTATTCATTTTGATGATGATGCAACACGTACACCAAGTTACATGTTAGAAGAAGAAATGCAGGAAGAGATATTTGATAAGTGCCATGCAGAAATAGAAGGGTTGTTGTATCACAATGGTCTTCGTGATGAAGTTCATCAATTGATGGAAATTCTAATGATACCTTATGTGAATCCAGAATGGTTTGCTACACTCATACCACTTCGTGGTGGTGATTATTTCATTCTTCAATGGGATATAGAGGTATCTGATGGACCGCTTGATAGTGATGCGATTATTCCACACATCAAAGGTTTGTTTGTGAATCATATAGACCCGATGTTGGTGTTAAATAATTCATGGTTGCGAGGGGAATTGAATGGCTAGTAAAACAGACTTTACAGATGGTGCAGTCTACAACTTTGTGACGACATCCACTGTGCTTGGTACATTTAAAGGTGTTACCGCTGAAGGGGTTGTTAATTATCGAGTTGCATCAAAATACATTGATGCTGCTGCTCTACACGCAAACATCTTTAGCACACTACCCGCAGGAACACCAAACGACTTTACGCAATACCAATATTTGATTGTGCGTCATCCAAATGGTAACGAAACTGCCGTGGGTTTACCGTGGATACAAGATGGTACAGTGGAAGTTGTTGAACGTACAGATTGCCACATTAAGTTGGTTGATGTTTCTTCTGAGAAAGAAGCATTGATACGTCAACTTATTGCTGATAACGGCTTTCGTTTAGGTTCGTTAGTGTTCAAATAATTTCCTACACTGGGAACCCCATTATATGAGGTTTAGCTTGGGGTTACTCCCGTTCTCCCGATGTGTCCTGCAACATATCGGTTCTTTACTGGGGATTGTTTAACAATCATTTAGGAGGGTAGAAATACCCTCCATTTTTTCTTTTATTTTTTTCCTTTTTTATTTTTTGTTACAGATGACGTTTATCGTGTGTATAGTTATCTCGGAGACACTATGGAAAATTTACACACACTGTTCCAACGGGAACCAGCGCAGTATCGTCGAGATTTAGATATAAAGACTGCGTACTTTCAGGACATGATTTCAGGTATATCCAAGAAATATGGCATCAGTGTTGAAAAAGCAAAAGAGTTTGTCTTAAACGTTACATCTGAGCAAGGTAAATATCCGTTTAAAGATAAGCCAACACGAATTGTTGCACCAAATGAACATGGTGACCGCCAGCTTGTTGATACAACCTTTTTGTCGTACGTGAGTAAAGCTCAAGAAAACGATATGGTGTTATCACCCTCTATGGTTATCTATGAGAATCCAGATAGAGAACATTCTATCTCAGCCAAATTCATCGCAGTAAACGTAAAGGCTCGTGGCGTTGCTAAAGATGAAATGAAACAAGCAGAAAGTGCTGGTCTTGTTGATTTGCAAATCAGTAAAAACAACGAACAGAAAAACAAGAAGCTCGATAACAACGCACTCTCTGGCGCGCACGTATCTGCATCAACGGTGTTACATAAGCCAAGTATTCACACATCACTAACATCTATGTGTCGCTGTGCTGCAAACTACGGTAATGCGAATAACGAAAAGATTATTGCAGGGAACCGTCATTACTTCTCACCAGACATTATCGAAGCGAATATATTAGCTACGATACGTTTAGTTAACCTTGAAACATTTGGCGCAATGGTTATTGAACACAATCTGGTGTATCCAACAGTTGACCAAGCGATGGAAGTGGCTATTCATGGTAGCCATCGTTATTTTAGAAATCCAAAACGAATGGATGATGTTCGCCACCTTCTAGAAGGGATATCTCCTTTAGAACGTGCAGCATGGGTTTACATTGGTGACCTGTATCACATCTGTAAGTTTAATCAGGATTTTGTATTTAAGCTACTTGACCGTTTGTCTTGTCGCACAAATCCTGTTGTTGAAATGGAATCAGGTGCTATTTTAAAAGTATTGCCTGAAGATGGTGTTATCTTAGTCGCACACTTATGTGCAGATTTACTTGCAGGTAAGTCAATTAAAGCTGTGAAAGAAATGCCTATCGAAACACAGCAGATTGTTGCAGCTACTGCCTACAATGTGTTTACAACACTGATAGACTACCATTCGTTTATTCGTGAAATCTTTGTTACAGACATTATGCCGTCGTCTGTTTGGGATGTACCATCACAAGTTCGCGAAGCAGTGTTGGCAGGTGATACCGACTCAACGATATTCTCAGTTCAAAATTGGTTGGAATGGCGTTTTAATGAAATCACGTTCAAACCAGAAGCAGTGAACTTTGGTCATGCGGTTGCATTCTTAACATCTGCATCTATCATCAACGTACTTGCTATCATGTCTAAAAACGTAGGTGTGCGTGATAGACAGTTATTCCAGTATGCAATGAAGTCTGAGTTCTACTTCTCTGTGTTCTTGTTAACGTCACGTGCTAAAACTTACGCTGCGATTAAAGCAATACAAGAAGGTATCGTTAAATCGAAGTTTGAGTTAGAACGCAAGGGTGCAGTCCTTAAAGGAAGTAATACACCTGAGTTCATTATGGAAAAAGTAGAAGCTGCTTTAATCCGAATACTCAAAACTGTACGTGCTGATGAAAAGATACGCGTGATGGATTACTTGACCGAATGTGCTGACTTAGAACGTGCATTGGAGAAGGGGTTACGTGCTGGAGATACGTCGTTCTATAAACGTGCTCAGATAAAGCCTGCAGAGACGTACAAGAAGGGTGAAGATGAAAGTCCATACTCACACTACTTGTTGTGGAAAGAAGTGTTTGCTGATAAGTATGGACACACTGTAGAGCCACCGTACGCTGGATTAAAGATTAATCTAGAAAGCGATGGAAGTCAGCCGTTATTCAATAAATGGTTAGCGTCTATTGAAGACCCTGTTATTCGCGATAAACTTATTGCGTATTTAAAACGCACAGGGAAAACAAAGATAACTAACGTAATAATTCCACAAGCAATTGCCAATTTAAACGGCGTGCCTGCGGAGTTATTAGATGGAATGGGATTACGGAAGATTATCTCGACCTTGTTAGAACCGTACTACGTATTACTTGAACCACTTGGTCAGTTCTTTGTAGATGACAACCAACTACGTTTAGTGTCTGATTTTTATTAACCGACATAATGAAGAGAAGAGGCGTACGCCTCTTCTCTTCACGTAGTAACGTATGGCGTAATAAAACGACTTATTTCATCTTTTACAAACCGTGGTAGTGAACGGTCAATCAACGCTTCACGAATCAGACGACGTATTTCAATCTTATCGTCACGAGACGCATCTCCTGGTGATTCACTATCTAGATGCAACACAATCCGAAGCGCAGGAATAACTGATGCACTAAGTACCCACGCTAATTGTCGAGGAACAAAGGTATCAGGCATCTTCATTAACTGAAGATAATCTTTTGCATGGATTGGTTGTAGATTCATCAGAAACACTTCAAACGAATACGACTTCTTCGATAGGAATAACATCTGATTAAACATATACGCGTTTAAGTCTGAATCTACGTTAAGCATTGGTGTAGGTAATGATACCAGCTCTTTATTTGGTTTGTCACCATTTAGCAGAGTTAAGAATCGATTCAAGTGTGCAACATCCTGAAAAGATTTCAACGCATTTGCCATAGGGTATGCAACAAGGAATTGACGAACTGTTTCATAAAACGGTAAGTCTCGTTCAGCCATTGCTTTATACCAGTGGTAAAACTGAATACCTAACTTTACCATGTCGATTTGAATGACAGCTACACCACTTGATATCGGTGTGTAGGTTCCATCAGGTAATACAACCGTTGTATCATCGACTGGATGCCTTAGGAAACGGATAGGTGTTAACGATTGCCATACGTCAGGTTGGCTTGAGCGAAGTAAATCGAAATCTTCATTTACAGTAAACAAGACTTCATTCACATTCCCTTTAAAGAAAACGCCAGTTCGTTCAGTAGTCCCTACCTGATGAACCGTCGTTATTCCGTGAGCCATCGCAACTTGTTTATACCGATGCAACAATAAACGATGCATTTCAAACACATCAAGTGTTGGGTCAATCCGTAATGACTTTAATACAGAAACGAGAAGATGTCTATTGCTTAATGCTGACTTAGAGAAACGATACCAGCGAATTGCCTTTACACCATTGACTTGTAGTTGCCGTCGTGTTAAGCGATAACCAGCAGGATGTGAAGTAGGGCGATTGTCACTGTAAGTCCGTGTAAAAAACTGATACATACTTGAGTCCTTACCGTGAAATAAAATAATACATGAAGAGTGGCTATAGTATGGAAACATGCATCGGGTAGCCGGTACATGTTACATATGCGCGTATATCTCTAATGAACGAGAATACAAACATACATTATCATTGTGGTTATACGGATTTAAAATAAAATTCTACATAGCCACCCCACAGTATGAGTTTAACTACTATCGCCTAAACGCGATAGACCTAATGATGTCGAATGAATAAAAATTCAAAGACACATTATTAACCTGAATTCGAGATACTCTCTCGATGTTTGCGCAAATATAAAAGTCAAAACGGAGATTTTCATGATTAACGACGAAAACAATAAATCGACTACTCAAGCATCTGCAGCTCCTGCTGGTGGTCGCCGCGTAGAACCCATTGATCGTACTTCTGGTGCAGACCAAGTGCAACGCACTGGTCGTTTAGGTCGTAACGTAGCCCGTGGTCGCATCGGCGAAAACGTTGCTATTATTGCGGAAGCAATGAACAAAGCGTTAGCACAAACGTCACAAAACCAGGATTATCAGCACCGCGTGTTTCCTGTGGATGCTTCGCAAATCCAAACTCACTACAGCCTGATTTTAACAACTGCTGAAATCGCTGTCGGTTCTCGTAAAGTCGTCACTGTGTGTACACTGATGGCTGCTGGTTCTAACAAGACGCCAGCGTCTCAACGTATCCACATCGGTCGTGACCAAATCGCTGAACGTATCGTTGTTCCAGGCGATGGTTGGGATTTGAAGACTTGGGAAAAAGTGCAAGCACACGTGCTGCGTTTAGTTGGTGGCTCTAACCAAAACAACATCGAAGTCGTGAATGCTGGTTGTATCGTTATCCCTGAAGACTTCACAGTCGAAGACGCTAACGCTATCCAGGACATTCTGTGGGCTTCTACAGAAGCAACTGCTGCCGTTATCGAACAACAGTTCCCGAACGTATTCCCGGTATTCACTGTATCTGATTCACTTCGCAAAGACTCGCAGAAGCTGGTCGGTGTGTGGTCTGAAGATTACACAGGCGTTATCATGGATGAGATTGGTCGCCCAATCCGTTCTGACCTGAAAGTATCTGTGACTGTACAGCCGCGTGTTGAAAACCAAAACAGTGTATCTGGCTTCATGCATGAAAATGTTGAAGAACTGTGTACTGCTGCCGGTTATGTTGATTTGATCTTCACCCCACAAGACCCGGAACCTGCTGGTGCTCGTTACCGTCAACAGCAAGCACCTACCCAACAGTTTACGCCACGTATCATCATCACTAAGCTGACTGCTCCAGTGCTGACTACTGAAACGATGCTGTTAGGTCTGGTAAACTTCTTCCTGGTCGGCGACGATTACCAATGGGCAAACCGTTTCCGTCGTGCCCACGGTAAACTGGATAACATCGGTGCGTTAGGTTATTTAATTCCTAACCCTGAGAATCCAGATGAGTCTATGGGTAAAATCGATACCGGTGCTGCATTAAGCGATCGCGATTTTGCAAACTTAATCACCACAGTGATTGAGCATGACCCTGTGTTCTCTATTCACTGCAGTGAAACTGGTCCAGATAGCTGGTTAACAGGTATCTTCCAGGCGGCTGCTATCGAAAACACTGAGCAAATGATCAACCGTCCAAATGACCCTGAGTTCATGGGACCTGCAAACCAAGCCATTATCCAGGCGATGGACAATCTGTTCGACAATCAGTTCTCTCCAATCTGGGGTAACCGTCCAGTCGTACACTTAGACCAAAACCGTTTAATCTATGGTACATACACTGGTCCTGAAGGCGACTTACGTGACAAACGTGATATCGACCAACTGGCCGTGTTAAACGAAGCTGGTGCTGGTAACTTAGACCTGTTCTTCGACTACGCCGCAACCTATGACGCTATCGATGTTCCAATGGACGTTCGTCTGGATACTCGTAACCGTCTGGAACGCAGCATGTCTCCGAAGAACATGAAACACGAAGGCTATATCGAAGTGGTTAACTTCGCTGCTGACTTCGCTGCTGTAGCTATCTCAGCCGCTGCTGCTGCTGATTACGCTGTAGAAGTTTCTGGTCTGACGCCGCTGTATCAACAAACTACAACCCGTGGTAACCGTTACTTAGGTCAGTTCCGTAGCCATGGCTTAGGCGCTAACCGTTTACATCAACAAAACAACGTTGGTGGTGGTAGCAACTACGGTGGTACTTACCGTTCGTACAACCGCTTCGGTCGTTAATGTAGTGGTATAAAGAGAGAAGGGGGTTTCCCCTTCTCTTCTTTTCTTTATTTTTTCCCTTTTCTTTTTTCACAGAAAGACGTAAGGATATGGTCCCCAACAAAATAAATAAAGGAGAGAACGTGAGCCATTATATCGATGCCTCAGTACGTGGCGGTGTAGTACCCAAGTTCCAACCTCAAAAACAACGTTATTCTGGAATATTCTTATCAGTCCCAAACCTAGACCGCGATTATGAACAAGTAGCACATCAAGCGCGCATCATTAACCACATTGATGCAAAAGACCCTGTGAAGATGGAAGCGTTGAATCGTCAACTCTATGTGCAATTCGAAGGTGATATCCTCGATACCACACCTAGTTGTGATTGTGGTCGCTTTCGTGGTCAACACAAAGTAGGTCTTGTGTGTCGCCCTGAACATGGTGTACGTGATGATGGTTCGTACTGTTACACTGAAGTTGCTAGTATTACAGAACGTCCTATGGAAAGTATTTTGTGGATGACCACCCCAAAAGGGATTCATCGCTTAGTCGTTCCACGGGTATGGTTCATGTTAAGTAACTTCTTTAAGTCAGATAAGTTTAGTCCTATGGATTATCTTGCTGACCCAACGTACAGAACAAGTGACCTGCGTTCAATTGCTCGTTTAAAAGAGTTATTGGATACTGGGTGGAAACGTGGGTTAAATCAGTTTATTGAACGATTTGACGAAGCCATGGAGTTCTTAATTAAAAACCGGTTTGGGAGTGCAAAAGATGCGCAACCTCGCGAGCATTTAATTAAGTACATTGAAATGCATCGTGATAAGTTCTTTCCGCGTTACATCCCTATTCCTAACCGTGCTGTTCTTATTATTGAGAAAACACCATTAGGAACGTGGACTGACCCAACGTTGTCGTTTGGTTTAAATGCAGTACGAACAATATGTTCAATCGAAAACTCATTTATACCGTTAACACCGCGACAAATAGAGAACGCAACAATCCGTGCTATTCGTCAGTTAGCTGATTATTACGACCAGTACATCAATCGTAACGTCAGTAAGAAACCAGGTATTGCTAGACGTCAACTTGCTGGTGGTCGATTAGACTTCTCAGCACGTGCAGTTATTAGTAGTATTCCAGGTCGACATCAATACGACGAAGTGCATATTCCGTGGGGCGTGGGTGTGATGATGTTAAAGTCACACATCACAAGTAAGTTACTTCATAGACGATATACTCCACGTCAAGCTGAAGAACTTATCTCGTTGTACACAAAACGGTATCATCCCGTGTTAGATGAAGTTATGCAGGAACTTATCGATGAATCGCCTTATAAAGCGCTTCCTTGTATTCTCCAGCGTAACCCTACATTGACACGTGGTAGTGCTCAGTTGTTATACATTACCAAAGTTCAAACAGACCCGCGTATTAATACGTTTGCGTTTAGTGTTCTTGTACTTGCTGCATGTAACGCGGATTTCGATGGTGATGAGTTGAACATGGAGCTTCTACTGGATAGAGAAGAGCATGATAACTTTTATCGGTTATCTCCTCATTTGTATCTTTTAGATACACAGGAACCACGTAGAGTGTCTGGATTTGTAAAGATACCTGCACCTGTGATGCAAACCATCATCAACTTCATTCACGAGTTTGATTAACAGAGGACTTCACAATGGCTCAAATGGTCTCAATGGACCCAGGTCTATTTAGACATCGTGTGTATGGTGAACGTAACGAGAGTACCATGCAATTCATTCAGAATGCATACGAGGGTTCTCGCGATATTCTTCAACGCACAAGTTCAGCTATGCTTGAACGTATCGAGCAGTCATGGGAGAAATATTCATCTGAAGCATCGCAGCGACGTTTAAAAGCGGCTGCACGTAATATAGAAAACGGTTGGAAAGGAAACCGTGTTCGACCATTGCGTAGCATCGGTGAACTTCAAACTGCACCACCTATTATGCAACGTTACATGATGGCAGAACCTACAACACGTGCTCGTTATCAACGAGGTCAATGTGAAGGGTTCCGTGGTAGCTATGTTGATTTGTTTGAAGGACAAATTAGCTATGGTCACTACGATTGGCGTCGTGTGATGGATGGTATGATAGAAGAGGATAGCGAAGGGTATATGGTTGTACACGAATTTGGTGATGACTTACTGTCGGGAGACGTTGAGTTAGAGTTTGACCAGAAACGTTCAATCAGAGATACTTGGGCATTTCAAGTTGCCGCATTTGCTAAGGATGAAGATGATCCTACAAGCAGATGGAACGCTTCCTTGTAACCTAATAACGAGAAGGGGTAACCCCCTTCTCTTATTTTTTGACGGGACATGAACATGGCGAAGTTATTAGCAACATTGGATACAGGTGGGTGGGTGCGAGACCCATTAACAATTGCAACGAAGTTAATGGATTACTATAAAGCAACAGAACACTCACAGTCCAATGAGTTTCAAGCAACAACGTATTCATTGGCGTATTTAGTCCAACAATACGGAAATAAACCTGAAGACTTTGCCAGTAATATGGAACGAGAGTTGCAAAGCATATTCGGTTCACATTTTGAAATGGCGACCGTAAGTGTTAGACCCAATAAAGAAGGTGACGAAAATGGATACTTTGGTGTAGATATCGATGTAAAAATCCAGCAGGGTGGAGAAAACTATTCCCTCGGTGCTTTACTCATTACATCGTCCAGTAACGTCATTAGTTATCAAATCAAAACTGCTTAGTAAAAGGTATTAAAAGTCATGCAAATCCAATTAGATTTACGGAACCATTTGATTACTCGTTTAAATCAGTTACAGGCGAATGCAAACAATCTCGCCCATCAACTTGAACACATGGTTACTGAAATTCAAGAAGTCAGTAAAGTGATTATGACTATCCCAGCGGTGATGTCTGAAGCTCAGATGCAACAAATCATAGACAACATTCAACAGAATGGTGATATTGTTTTCTCAACTGACTTTAACCGAGCCACAGCATTGGGTTTTATTACTCACCATATTGAAGATGGTTCGCCGATTTATACATTTGAGTCAGTCCACACTGAAATCACCGTAGAGACTGCTCCAATCTATCAACGTCTGACCGAGATGTACTCTGCCGACATTAAAGCAATTATGGACGCAACAGGCAGCACAACAGTTTGGTTCTATGTAAAACCAAAACCAGTCCCTGTTGTGGATGATACCCACGTAGTACAACAAACAACTGAACAGGTTGCTGTTGAAGCAGTGAAAACTGAAACAACCAATGTGGTTGTTGAATCTCAAAACGTAACGGACCCAGTCCAAATTAACACAGCCGATGGCGGCACATCAGAATAAATAATACGGACTCAGAGCATCCTCTGAGTCCTTAACCTTGTATGCGAGATTTTAACTATGGCACATGTAAATCCACAACTTTTAGCAGAAGCCCGCGACACCCAGTTGTTAGATGACATCATTAACATTGGTGAGCGCAATCCACAAGTTCAGTTAGTCGACTTTAAGAAGTATGTGTTGCCTATGTTGGCAAATCCTGAAACTACCGACTTAAACTGGTATTTGGAAATGGTCGGTTCATGGTATCGTGGTTTAGATATCTATGACGGTGAAACACATGTATTCACAGTACCTCCTTTATTAACCCGCATTGAAACATTAGACAGTGCCGTGGATAAAGGTGAGACCGCCAACATCCTGGACCGTGCTAACCAGCAAACTCGTACACAACCTCGTGTTGGTATCGAAGCAATGCGAACTGTGCTTATGGAAAAAGTAAAGTTCTCCAGTGACGATGTTAAGTACAAAGAGATGTGGCGTGAGGTATTAACTACATGTGGCGTTGCATTGCCTGATGCAGCAAGTGAATCTAAAAGCTCGCCCGTAGTTAATCGTGACAACTATGACAGCGAAGACCTGTAACATCAAAGGGGTTACGTTATCGGATATTCACTTAGGCCACCGAAGAACACCGACTGAGTTCATTGCACGCAACTTAGAGAAGATGGTATTTACTCGCAATTATGCGGATTTAGATGTCATCTTTATTTCAGGTGATTTGTTTGACAGAACTTTACCATTATCAAGCGATGATTCCTTTGAGTCTATTCAATGGTTGGGTCGTCTCATTAATTTTGGTAAAGCAAACAAAATAGTGGTGAGGTTGTTAGAAGGGACACCAAGTCACGAGTGGAAACAAACTCGTATATTAGCCGCCATCAATGAAATTGCAGGCGGTGATTGTGATGTGAAGTGGGTCAGTACACTATCCATTGAACATCATGCTAAACTTGGTGTGTCTATTTTGTACATCCCTGATGAATGGTCACCAGACCCGGATGATACGTGGAAACAAGTTCAAGCGTTGTTAGCTTCTGAACAAATGACAAGTGTTGATTTTACCATCATGCATGGTCAATTCCCGTATCAACTTCCAGCTCATGTAAAAGCACCTACTCACGTTCCAGAACGTTATCAATCGATTACGAACTACCTATGTTTCTGTGGACATGTCCACACACATAGCGTACTCGGAAACATTGTTGTTCCAGGGTCGTTTGATAGACTTGTACATGGCGAAGAAGGTCCAAAAGGATTTGTAGAATGGACTGTTCGTTCTAAAGACAACTGGGATGTTTCCTTTGTTGAGAACAAAGGTGCAAAACGCTACGTGAATATTGATGTGAAAGGACAATCGCATGAAGAGATGTTACTGACTATCGATGCACGTATCGCAGAACTTCCTGACGAGAGTCATATCCGATTAGAGACGTTTAAATCAGACCCAATAGCGGCTGTTCTTCAAACAGTACGCGTAAATTACCCACAGTTTGTTTGGTCAACACCTAAACTTGTTGATTCAGGAACCGACGTTGCCGAACCTATTATGGATAGGCGAATGAAGTTAGAAACTGTGCCTATAAACCCACGCACACTTCCTGATTTGGTGAAAAACGAATTAGTTGCTCGTTCAGTTGATTCGACTACTGCTGAGTTTTGTTTACACCTGATTAGAGAAGCTTTACCTAAGTGATACACGTATGAGTGATTATCAAACGCGTGAAATAACCACAGTCTCGGGTGTGGTTAGAACAGGAGGTACTTATGACTTATCGATTGGCACATCACTTGCCATAGAAGGGTTAATGGGTACTCATCCTGATAAACCTGCAAACGAAGCGGATGTACATACGGCGCAAGTCGTCGCTATTAATATCCGAACGTTAATTCGTAATGCATACGAAGCGTTGGGTGAGCAGAAAACCTACACGGGTTATCGGGATTTAGCTGATATTGTGTATGGTGAGATGGTGTATATTCAAGCCATCCTAAAAGAAGCCAACCCAAAGCTTACCATGAGCTTTTACTACAATAAACAAGAGACGCTTCTGAAGAAGTTTAAACCCTTATCGTTCAGGGTCGTTGCTACGCCAAAAGCAAAAGCAACGGAATCAACTTTAGATTCAGCGTTTAAGCACTTGCTTTATTTGTGTGATAAAAACATCTATGTTGCAGATATTGCTACCAATGAAATAAAAGAACAACCCGGAATAGTGATGCTATCACATTACATTCTGGATTTGTTGTTTATCATTGCAATGCCATCTGCCTTTTTGTTGGAATCACATACTGGCGTAATGAAAAAGAAGACAGCGTGGGCAACAAAGCTTGGTGAAAAGGAAGCTGCAACGCTTCCGTTTTGCTTATTTACCATTCGTGTGTTTGGTGATAAGAGTAATGTACTTATGCCGCTTCCCGTTAAGTATCGTCGTGCTATCCTTGAGTTAGCGAAGAAGAATCGGTGGTCAATGATTACCACTGTTGATAAAATGCGAATGAACATCAAAACTATTAATGATCAAGATATCCGTGATTTGTTATTATCTAACCTTGTGTAAAATAATACTATTACGCGCTATCTAATGTATCAAAACGGAGAATACGCCATGAGCGAACAACAATCAGAAAGTCAGGGGTTTTTAGCGATACTGCGAAACCCGAAGTTTAAGTTACGTGCACCAAAAGTAGATGGGGGTCGCAGTAATCCCACGTTTGGTTTTGATGTCTACAAAGGTATTCCAAGTATCTCTGTATTTACCAATCATCCTAACGATGAAGGTAAAAAACCTATTCGCATCGGTTTTTCATTAAACTGGTTTAAGATGTTAGTGAAGACCGTTCAAATGGTTGCCACGAAGTATGAACCAGGTACATCACGTGCTATCGCTTGTTACAGCGGCCAACCAGGTAACAAACAGAAAGTAGGTGACGTTGACATCGGTAAAGATTCCAACGGCATTATGTACGTTGGCATTATTGTTGATGGTTATCACAAACAGCGCTGGCCAATCCAAGGCGACGGTTACCACACTATCCGCGATAGTCGTACAGGTGACATCATTAAAGATTCTGAAGAGTCTTGTTTGCTGGCTGTGACCTATTTTGAGATGATTTATGAAATTGTCTTTGAACTGGTAGGTCGCACGTATGAAGAGCCACCAAAGCAACAAGGTGGTGGTAAAGGCAACTACGGCGGTAATAAAGGTAATTACGGCGGCGGAAATAAAGGCGGGTACAACAACCGCGATAATCGCAGCGGTGGTTACAACAACAATGGAAATAACAACAATCGTCCACAAGGTGGCGGTGGTGGTTATGACCAATCAAACGACCGTGGTGGTCATTCGTTTGATGTTGAAATGGATGATGACATCCCGATGTAAGATGGTAAGTCCATATAAGGAGGAGAGAGAAATCTCTCCTCCTGTATGATGTTGAACAAGATTACAAACATACATTATAAGAATGATATTCCCCACAGAATTATAAACAAGGACACCTCATGCGATTCATCGATTTGACTTTACCGAATGATCCATTGACTAAAATAGCCATTGAGCATAATGGTCAGCAAATTCCATGGGATGTAACGTTTTACAATAAATCAAAGAACGTAAACTTTGACGGTATGTTCAGACATATCAACGACTATTTTAAAACGCTATCTCCACAACAACAAGACACCATGTTTGAAACCTATCAGTCGATTAAAACAGCGATTAAAACGATGGTAGACGTGTTGGGTTTACAAACAGTGTTGATTCGTCTTGTTCGTAAGTTGTACGAACACATTGAGTTTAACAAACTACACGAATACGTTCGTGTATGCACAACACGCAGCATTCGTGTTCCATCGACCATTAAGCACACGTACGCTGAATTGGAGATTTCTGAACGCAATCAAACGGAAAACAACTACCGCAGTAAAACGTATCTTTACGATGAATACGTAGAGCTATTAACGCTGGCGTTAGCTTCTCGTTTGATGGCACCTGTGTGGGCTGAGTACATGACGACGTTGGATTCTACAATAAACAGTAACCACAAAGAGTTACATGCATTGAGTTTACTAAGTCGCACTGGATTACCGAATACAGCAGCGTATGTTCGTTTGCAGGAATATGTGGGAACCATCACGATTCAACAAAAGTCGCTTACATCAGCCATCATTGAAGGTTTAGGTACGTCACAAATGCCTGAATGGTTGTTAAGTAGTGTACTGGTTCGTAAGTTGACCATTGTTGAACTATCTAGTCAGCTCACTGAAAAGGCTGATGACAACAACGTAGTGAGTGTGGTTTGGAAGTATGTGAATAACATTATCAAATCCATTGACCGCAAACACACAGGGTACATTCGTGAAAAAGAAGTACCTCGTGATGATGGTGATGAACCAGATAGTAAATCGATTGTAGAGACGTACAAGATACGTGAAGCATTATCCGTAGGCGATATTACAGCACCCTCTGTGTATGCTGAAGACCCATTCCGTATTGCTATTGACATTGACCCTACAATTCCTGATGAGTACATTCATTTGTCTTCAGGTATTTTAGATGACAACACTGCACACATTCACTTTAGACCGTGGCAGTTTTACATGATGTCAATGATTATGGATAGTGTCTTATCGTGTCGTGCACCGATTGACATCAATCGTTTACCTATCTTAAGTTGTTTTGCAGCAGCTCAAGCGTTATTGTTTCATTGGGGGCATAAAGAATTGGCATTGCTCATTACAGCAAAGCAGGATGTTGATTCTGAAGGGCGTTTATGTGGTGGGATAGAATCTCGCAATCGGATTCCAAATGAATACGTAGAAAAGTTTAAGCGATTGTACAAGTACAATCGTGTACAAGGGAGTTCTCGTTCAACGGATAGGCAAACTAACGTTGGATGTCGTTCTGTGGATGCATTTGCGTTAGAGCTGGTTCTTTGTGACTGGCGATTAACATGCGATCCATGGTTCATCGAACAAGCTGACTTAGGTCATCACTTGCAACCTGACAATGTGATGATTGTTCCTGCAGACGTGCGGGTTCTGTTAGCTAAGTTTTTAGAACAAATAGCATAATAAACCTAAAAAGGTAAACCTCATGAGTCATAGTAACTTTTTAAACCAAAACGATACCGCAACGTTTGTGTGTAATAAGTCAGAGTGGCAACTCTCTGGTACATACGACGATATTCACTTGCGTCCGTTTGTTCCGCATTTTGATGGTCATATTCAAAACGAACTGGATGAAGCAACCGAAGGTGGTGCTAACTTCAGCCGTGAAGCATTAGTGGGTGTTGCTCCAAAGATTATTCAAATCTCCAGCGATGTTCACTGTGCAGCTCCTATTGTAAACGGGTTTAACGAAGAACGTTACCATTTCTGTATTGACATCAGCCCACGGTCTCGTGGTGGTATTCAGTCAGACATGCGTTACATCTTAACTGGGTATTCGGATTATGCAGGTGCAAATGACCACGGTACACGCGGTGTCACTATTGACCCAGATTTGCGTCTGTACCTAAATGCAGCATATGTTGTTCGTGATACAGTTGCAGCGTATGGTCACGGTGTTCATTCAGTAATTACTGAGTCTCACCAGTTCCTTCACAATCCAAAAGCAGCCAATGACTTCATGGAAAGCATTTCGCTCTTTGCACAGCGTCCTGAAGATGTGTTCGGTTTGATTGACCAAAACACAAACCCGCTGATGGACCGTGTTAACCAAAACGCAGGGTATCGTGTTGACGACTACAGAAACTCTGTAAACGTAAGCATGAAACGAAATCGTCGTGATATGAACACCAGCGCAGGTTGGTTATCTAACACGTTAGGTTCGTTTGCAAGTGCTGTGAAATCAAACACAGACACTGAAGACTCAGCGACGTTTGTTGGTGAAGATGATAACGTCTATTCAAAAGCTCGCGATAAAAGTCGTGAACGCAGTTTAGGTTCATCCCCTTTACTCAGAACGTTAGTTGTTAACTACGACTTAACCAAAAACGGTTATATCACGTACAGTGATTTGTGTGCAGTGATAGCTGACCTAGACCGCGTGACGGTGATTAACACACCATCGTACGGTTTATACAGTCGTGGTTCTCAGGAACACTGGCATGGCTCGGATGATGGTGCTGTGGCATGTCAAATGATTTTGACGCAGTTACCTTCTATCCTTCAGCGACACTGTATCGGTGCGTTTAGCTTTCATGCGACAAACACACTAACAAGTGCGCAGATTGCAATGTTACCTCGTGGAACCTATGTCGATAGTTACGATGTAAGTTCATCCCACGTGATTACTCCGTTGTCGTTTGATAGCTTTGCAAGCAACGTAGATTTGAGTCAGGATATTTACATTGCGATGGAATCCATTGCGCGTGAAATCTTGGCACCATTGTCTATGAACCATCAACTGGACTACGATGTAACTGTAAACTGTGATATGTTAGGTGACACCAGTGTATCAATTAGCATTGGTGATGACAGAGCCATCACAGACAGAACAGCACCTAGCTTCTGCGACCACTTGTATTCGCCTAACTTAACTGACCAGCAATACGGTACAGAGGACATGTTAAGCGATGTATGCGACATGTTAGGTCATGTTCGTAAACGTGTGACCAGTTGGGAAAGTGAACCGCAAGAAATTATAACGAGCACTCGTGATATCCCAGCACGCCATATTGCAGCGCGACAAGACCGTGCTCCAGTTCAAACACCAACACGCCCAGCGCGTCGTTCTTCATGGTAACAAGGAAAACCTGATGTCAAAAAGTCAACCGTTACTGGATTTTTACGAATCCTTTGCTGCAGCCATGTTCATTCAGTTTGATGAAGAAGGTTTAGCAAACATTGTTATTCCTGATGCAAAACCGACACCGATGACCATTGGTGACAATCGGGTTGCATTACCCACGCCGCAAATCTTAAAAGATGGTTTAGGTGCTGCAACAAATCGCGTTGCATTCCACCCACTGTCTGAAAACATCATGCGTGGTGAATCTGATATATTCAAATTCATTAAGCGCATGGCTGTATTCCGCTTTAACTACACAGCGACAATAGTTGCTGAAGAGTTAGCAAAGATTGCAGCAGACCCAGAACTTCAGGCTCCGTTAAATCCAGCACAACAAGCGTTTCTGTTGCACATGGATGAAACCAAACCTGTGGACTTGACTAAGCTTGATTCAATCAATCAAGCCGTTGTAGGCGGTCGTTCACTGATTAACATGTACATGCAACGTACGTACCCGTTAGACGGTATTGAGTATCGTCGTGTGTGTATGGTGAACTTCCCTATTCTGGATGAACTGGAACGTGATGATAAGATTATCTTTGATGTAGACACCGGTAGCAAACGTGCAAAAGGTCAGATTTCTGCATTGTTTAAATACATCATTGGTGATTTAGATTCAAACGCATACAGTGTCGGCGTAGATTCATCAACTGCACCGTATTTGACTGCACTGCTTGAATCGTTCTACTTATTAGCGAAACAACTGAACAGTCTTATCAAGTTATTTGGTAAATCTGTACCCCAGTTAAAATCGCTGATTATTCCTGTAGACTGGTATAAGCAGATGAAGCATCTGGATGCGTATCGTGACCTTATCCGCCCATTGGCAGGTAATGAAGGTACGACCGTTGCTGGCGAAGAAGTAGAAGAGCAAGTTTCTGAAAAACCAAAACGTCAAGTGAAGTTACCTACAGTAAGTCCATCTAAACCTGCACAAACACAAGCAGATGACGATGACTTACCATGGGATGACCCAAAACCACAATCTCGTCGTGTGGTTCGTGATGTTGAACCTGAGCCATCAATCGATGACAATGGTGAACGATTGGCGAAATGGAAATCTCCTTCTGCTGCACCACGTGTATCACCTTTAAGTCAAGGTGGTCGTCCGGGTTATCAACGACCAGGTGCAAATCGCCCAAGCTACTTACCAGACCCAGACCGGAATCCATTTCAGGCTAATCAGGTAAGACAACCGCAACGTGGTGGTTATAATCCAAACCGCCGCAATGGTTGGTAGTAAAACGGAATAAGAGGAAGGGCAATCGCCCTTCCCTTTATTTTTTGTTAGGTATAGATGTTTGTGTTTGGATAGTTAACTCGATGCTGTCGAAACAACTCTTCCATGACAGTGTCATTTGGTACAATGATTCGATTGACGTCACCATTAAAATCCAACGGAGAAGTCATTCCATTGGCTCGCAGAATAACGTAGTGGTAACGTTTAGCGATGTTTAAGTTAAACAGAACACTATAGAAATCACCTTGTCTATTTTCAGCAAGTTGTGGTTCTAAGTCAATGTGAAGATAGTTCGATGGTTGTGTTAATAACCATAAATGCGATTCAACCAAATGTCTCCAATGGTCCGTATAAAACATATCAGGACCTTGGTCTGGTAGTTGGTTCATCAACGCCACCATTGGATATTCCTCTATAAAAAAACAAACCTATATCATAACTGTGAGTTATCTTTACGATAACCTAAAGAAAACATCCCCACATATCAGAAATAGAAAATAAGGTTTCACATGGATACTGAAGATTATTATCAACAACTCATGGGTTTACCGGAACGCGATCCAATCAATGATTTTGAATTCATTGAATTGTACCCAACTCGCCCCAATGAGTTACATCCAGAGCTGATGAATATTGCATCGATTGCTACAAGTCCTGAGCAGTCTTCTATTGCACGTATTCAGATGTTTGGTGGTAGCCATATCAAACAACAATTAAACTGTTACAACCTCACTGAGAGCCATATTTTTGCAGGTCCTGAGTATCGGTTAAGTGAGTATTGTTTTAATGTAACGATGCCGAACAAAGGTCGTGTGATTAACGCCCTACCACGGTATCGTGCAGGATTGGGTGGTTCTGGTGTAAAGGATAATCCTGAAACGATTCTGATTTACGAGTACGACCGAGAAGAGCTGTCTCCAGATGGTTTTCCAACAGGTCGTCTTATTAATGAATTGGATTATGTTTCGATTCCGTCGTATTTTGAAGCACACCAGCGTTTTGGGTTTATGTTTAACCACAAGTTCAAACACTACCCTGAACGGATTAATGAAGGTACTATTCTTGCACAAAGCCCAAGTATCAGTGAGACTGGATTTTGGAAATACGGTATAGAAACAAACGTATTACCATTGTCATTATCAGGTATCATTGAGGACGGTGCTATTGCATCGAATGAGTGGTGTGAAGAAGCGACAGCGCCGTGTATTGAAACGTATGTGTTTTCCTTTGGTAGTAAACAGTTCCCACTGGGTACGTACTCAAAAGAAGGTGAGCCGTACAAAATCATGCCAGACATTGGCGAGTATGTCAATGAGGATGGTATCCTTGTAGCACTTCGTGATTACCATGAAGAGCTTGCACCGGTACTTATGAGCACTCGTTCGGTTCATGTCATTGACCACAAGTATGACCGCTTAACGCGTGTTACTGCTGGTGCTAAAGTCATTGACATCAAAGTTCAACACGATACTCGCTTTGATGGTGGTGTGCGTGGTAAGTTTCCTAACACACCAGAGGGGATGACTGACCAAGTTCGTTATTACTACGACCAAGGGTTAGAATACTACCGTCGTATCATGGAAACGTACGAACAAGAGCAGAAGAACGGTTACTATCGCGGCAAAGCCAATTTAACACCAAAGCTATCCCGCTTAATCTTTGAAGCACAAGGGATGTTAGGGTTAGATGGTGAACCTAACAATTATATCCGTACGTTCCGTAACGCTGTGATTGATGAATGGCGTGTAGAAGTGACTATTCAGTACGACTATACACCAGGTATCAGTAGTAAGATTACAGGGAAACATGGGAACAAGTGCGTTATCGTTGAGAAACGTCCACGTGCTGAAATGCCTATTGACCGTTGGGGTAATCGGGTTGACCTTATTGTAGATGGTTTAGCATTCTTTAAGCGGATGATTATGTCTGCTCCACAAGAGCTGTTCCTTAATGCAGCAGGTCGTGATATGTTGTATCGCCTACGTCAGATGGTTGTCGATGGCAGACCGTATTCTGATTTAAGTAAATATGTGTATCACTATTACTTGATATTAAACCCAACATGGGCACCAAGTTTACTCGATGCAAATGGACTGGTTCGTCAATCGTTTATGGACGCACTTCTTGAACCAAATCGCGTGTATCCAAAACAACCCATGCCAACAAACAACGTGCAAGAACCGTTGAACATTTTGTACAACATGTGTATCTATTACCGACCGTTCAGAGCACCGGTAACGTACAAAGGAATGTCAGGTAAGTTTGTTGAAACAAAAGACCCAATGTTCGTAGGTTCAGCCTATATCCTAGTCCTTGAGAAATCAGGCGACACATGGACGGGTGTAAGTAGTGCAAAACTGAATAACTTTGGCGTACCTGCCAAGATTACCAGTAGCGACCGTTACACTTCACCAGCGCGTAACATGCCTATTCGTTTTGGTGAGTCTGAAGGTCGATTGTTTGTAGCGACTGTAGGTCCTCGTAAGACGGCAGATTTGTTTGACCGCACGAACAGTGGTCTTGTTCGTAAGAACATACAAGAACAAATTTATCGCTCACCAACACCCACTGCGATTGAATCGTTTGTCAACCGCGATGAGTTGTCACGTGGCAATGGACGTATCCACGCGTTGGTAAAACATTTAGGTCAGTGTGATGGATGGGTGTTATCCCGTGCTGTGTTTAACATCGATGAGGAAGAAAACGATGAATAGATACCAAGCCAGAGACATATGTCAATGGTCATTAGATCAATTGCGCGACCTTGAACCTGGAAAGATACTTCTTGAGTTTGATGATGGTGTGATTGAGACCACAGGACGTCGTACGATGTTTACGTGGTATATTTGGGAACTTCATCGCCAGTACCCTAAAACCCCTATGAAAAAGAACCATCACTACGGGATGGCTTTAACAAACGGGGATACACACAGCAATGTGATGAACGCCGTGTATTGGGATTTGTACGATGCGTACGAAGCAAAGGGTCCATTAGAAGAAGTTTTACGATTGGCGTTTTGTATTACAAACACTATCTACAACGACTTCAATGAATTCTGTGACCGTTATCCAGTATCTATTGATTCATTCGACATCATTGGTTTGATGGCTTATCCACCGATGATGAAGATTATCGTAGGTATCCAAAGAACACAGCGCAGTATCGATGCAGCGTACGATGCATTTGCTCGGATGGTTCGTGAAGATAAGAACCTTCGCAGTAATAAAATCGTTGCAGCAACGCGTGCTGGTTTGCTTTCTATGAAGCAGGTTCAGCAATGTTTCGTGTGTCGTGGTTATGCAACAGAAATCCATGGTGAGTTATATCCAACCCCAATTATTCATGGGTTAGCACGCGGTATCCGCAGCTTATCTGAATCCATGAAAGAAGCACGTACTGCAACAAAATCGTTGTTGTACAATAAGTATTACTTAAGCGACTGTGAATACTTCAGTCGTAAGCTTCAATTAGGTGCGGGTGTTGTTGCTCATTTGTACCATGGTGACTGTGGTAGTACCTACACATGGGATTGGCCACTGGATGCTCGTGAGTTCGGTACAATGCAAGGGATGCATTATCTGGACGATGCTGGTGTAGTTAAAACCATTACGCGTGAATCAAAAGACTTGATTGGGAAAACGCTGCGTTTACGTGTTCCGTTTGGTTGTACACACAAAGACAGACAAACTGTCTGTTCTGTCTGTATGGGGTCTATTGCAGACAGTATACCAGCAGGTACATCACCAGGCCACATTGCTGCAATCAGTTTGGGTGAGAAGATTACTCAGATTACCTTGTCAACAAAACACGTGGATGGTAACGCAAACGTAGATGAAATCCAACTGGATGAATTCCAACAAGCGTATTTAGCACCGGGTGCTGAAACAAACACATTGCGACTAGCTTCAACGCTCAATGGTAAGTCAGTGAAGATTATCATTAACGCAGAAGAAGCCCGAGGTATTCCTTCTATCCAGCAACATCGTGATTTTGAAGGGATAAACATTCAAGACTTAAGCGAATTGTCATCCGTTACATTTGTAGTTGAAGACATGGCTGATTCTGAATCTCCTGCGGATATCGCACAAGTGTCATGTTCCATGGGTTCGTGTTTAGCATCAATGACAACTGACTTATTGTACTACATTAAGGAAAATAGTAGTCATGTACTGTCAGTATCGTCAAATGGGGATTATATAGTTGATTTGTGTGATTGGGACCAAGGGTTAACTATGTTTGCCCTGCCGCTTAAACACACAAGTATGATTGATTACATGAAGAGTGTGAGCAGTCATATCCTCTCTGGTGATAATAGCGCGAAGAGTACAACGGTCACGTTGTCGTCTCGTAAGTTTAAAGGTGAACCAGTTCAAGCTGTTAAATCACTTCTGTTGTTGATTAACAGTAAGATTCAAATCAATGCATCTCACATATTCTTATTGGCGTATGCCATGAGTGCTGTTGATGCACGTAACCGCAACTACACACTACCTAGAGGTGGCGAAGCGTTTACGTTCGTTAAGTATGAAGATGCAATGACCTTCCGTTCTATTGGAACTAAACTTGTGTACCAAGACCAAGCGAAAGTATTAAGTCGCCCAGAGTCGTACACAGTGACCGACAGCAGACCGGCTGGTTTACTGGATGAAATGATACTAGGATAACGTAATGAAACAACAAATCATCATCCGTGTGTTTTCACATGGACTCTCTATCAAAACCTCTGACTACCGTGTTCGCACGGTGTTAGAAAGCTTCCGTGAGACTGTAGCACAGTGGGACTTTAGAAAAGTCGCACCTTCATACAAAATGAAGCGGGTGATGGTTCGTTCTTATTCAGGTCGAACAAATAACCGAATGGATTATCGGTTCCATCGTAATCAATTAAACGAATTGTTAAAACACTTTGACCATAATGGAATACCCCGTTCATCTGTCGAAATCGTAAAGATAAAGATGTATGAACCTATCAAGGTGGAAATGAACTTAGAGTTATTTGACCCCTACGACTATCAAGTTCCATTAATTGATTTTTGTAGCACCACAGAACAATGTACGCAAGCAATTCACTTGCAAGCAGGTCGCGGTAAAACCCAAGCGGCACTTCACATCGCAAAGCGCGGTGCAGAACGTACCATGATTCTTTTACGTGGTGGGTATGTAAGTCGTTGGGCACCTGAGATTATCAAAGCATTAAATACAAAACCTAAATCAGGTGAGTTATTGATTATTCAAGGAGGGAAAGATTTAAGACGGGTGATTGAAGCGGCAAAGGCTGGACTGATTAGTGAAAACTTAAAGTTTGTTATCATTACAAACAAAACAGTCTTTCAGTTGATTGAAGCGTATGAGAATAGTTACGATAAAAACGAGTATGGAATAGAACCTCAGCAACTGTATCGTTTACTGGGGATAGGTCGTGTTATTGTAGATGAGGTGCATGAAGATTTCCATTTGGTTATGCGCGCTACTATTTACAGTCACGTACCACACCACACCGTGTTATCGGCAACACTGGATACAGAAGACAGACTGAGAAAACTTCTGTATTCAATTATGTTTCCACCAGAAACGTTTGCTCCAATGGTAGCGTATAAAGCCTATATTGAAGTACGCGCCGTACACTATCGTTTAAAGCAACCCAAACTGTTCCACACGACTCGAAAAGGTCAAAACAAGTATTCACACAGTGCATTTGAAGAATCGCTCCTACGCAATCGTGAGGCGTTTGACGGCTATATGAAAATTATCTTTGAACGATTAGGTGTCAACTATCTGGAACCTTATCAAGGGGGTCAGAAGGCACTGGTGTTTTGTTCATTGACTAACTTTGTAGAAGCAGTCACTACGAGACTTCGTGAAGTATACACTGACTTAGTGATTAACTCTTTTTATTCAGGAATCCCTGATAGTGTTTTAGAAAAGAGTGATATCATTGTGACTACCATTGAATCGTGTGGTACTGCACGTGATATTCCTGATTTATCGTACACACTACTTACACGTGCTGTTCGTAAATTAGAAGCCAATGAACAAATCAAAGGTCGCTTACGTGAACTGAAACGTTACCCTGGTCGACATCCTCGTTTTGATTACTTAGTGTGTGACGATATTCCAAAACACGTTGAGTATCATAATGAGAAGAAAAATCAGTTCAAAGGGAAAGCGTTGTTTCATATTGACGAGTTTATTAGACAACCCATTTAGTAGTATAAAAAGGAAAACGAAATATGAGTATTGGTTTAGTTGCTGCTTGTGTACTTATTGCGCTTGCCTACATTGGTATGTGCATCGAACTTACATTTGAAATTATGGAAGCCAATAAAGAAAAAGACCCACCTACATCAATGTGGGAATACCGTCTAGGTTGTGTGTTTGTCTTCATTATGGTTTTGTTGTTTGGGTTATTTATGCGCGCTATCTTTGGCTATGCAATAATCTATACACTCATACGACCACGAGAAAATCAAACACTATCAAATGAACGCAACGTTCGTCGCTTCTTTCCAGATTCTGCAGGCAACTACAGAGGAAAGTATACATTGCAAGACGGTGACTTAATTGATGGCGATGCGTTGTTTAAACAAATGCCAGTTCACAGTTTAGTGATGGTTGAAGTACCTAAAGGTGTAATGGCATATTTACAGTGGCATGGCGATGTTAGACTAATTGAGTCAAACACCTACTACTTAGCACGCTCACCGATTGAAATTGTTTTAACTGAAGTACCTGATGTATCGTCAGTGACTGAAGAAACCTTGTTCACATTTGCTAACTAAGAGAGAAGGGCAATTGCCCTTCTCTCTATTCCCCTTTAAGGATATAATCATGGTAACAATAGCAACAGATAAGAAAGTAGTGGTGCGACACATTTGTGGACACAGTGTTACTGCTGGGTTAAACGAAAGTGTTCTTCTTGAAGGGTATTTGATTCGAGAAAGTGAAGACCCATCTTCCGATTTAATAGGTGCCGTAACACCAGTTGGGGTATTGTCTGTAACAAAGACAACCTACCCCACACACTCACGTTACTACGTAGGAGTTGATTTAGTTCCACATTCTAAAGAAATGGAACAGTTAGTTGAACCTAGTACATACGCTAAGATTCAATCAATTATTCCTACGTTAAAACAAATACCGTGTCCAGTACGACTTGGACACAAAGTATCTGAGTATGCAGAACAAATAGGTCTTCAATTTGAGAAAGAAGAAAAAGACGAATAAGAGGAAGGGCAATTGCCCTTCCCTTTATTTTTTGTCTTTAAAGACGATACAGAGCCAGCAAGTTACGTGATGCAGTTTCGCTCAGACCTAAACGATTGACTAAACCACGCACATCAAATACAGCCTGTGTTTCAAGAACACCAATGTCTGCCGTGCTGGTTAGTAATGCAATCAGATGCTGATACTTGCGAGCCTTTTCAGGCGTGTTGTGCATGAAATTACGTTCACGCCAGCCACGATAAACGGCTGTTTCAGAGAACACAGTCTTACGACCTAACTTAAACTCTTCAACCAATGCGACCCATGCATTAGAGAAACGTTCCAGGTTTTGTTCACGTAACAATGCATCAATAGCTACACACAGTTGAGTAGCACATGAAACCGCGTCACTTGCATTGTAGCTTTTGTTCAAAGCCATTTTCTGACGGAATGATACACCAACAGCTTTCACCTGTGCAACTAATGCATCAACGGGTTGTTCTGTAGAAGCACCTGTGTCAGTTGCGTTTTGGTTTTCAACACCTTCGGTCGTTTTCACTTCCAAAGATTCACCACCTGCCATCTGTTGAGCAGCTTGCGTGATAGCTGCTACAGTACCTTCAGGGTCTTTGTCATTAGCATCCAATTGGATATCCAGCGTTTTTGCTGCTTCACCAGATTGCTCTTGCGTAGCCTGTTGTTCAGACTGTTCACCAGAAGATTCTGGCTCTTTACCATGGTCTGCTGAGTCAACGAGAGTTTGGTCTTCAGCTAAGGTTTCACCGACTAAATCGTTAGATGTAGCACCAGTTTCACCAGTTGAATCTTGCTGAGTTTGTTGCTCAGTAGATTGTTGCGATTCTTGTTGTTCGGTTTGCTGTTGTTCAGTAACCGTTTCAGTTTGTTGCTGCTCAGTTTGTGCAGCCGCTTGGTTTTGTTTCTTACTAGCCATGGTTTTCTCCTTTGGCGTTAGCGCATATTGACACGGAAGTTATATGGAACTGTCTTCAGGGTTGTACCATGCATAGATGCCATGAATATACCCATGAATATACTTGCAGGTCGAGAACCTGCTGAGGCTAATCCAGTTGGATTATTCTCATATTTCTCACCAATACATGTTTTACAATAATTGGCGTTTGGTGCTTTGCAAAACGCGGTTGTTCGATACACAATCGATTTACCCATATAGCGAGTAATATTGTCGTTCGTTAAACGAACAATATGCTTACCCCCTTCGATAATATTTAAACCAATCAGTTCGTTTTTATTCAAGTCACTGACAATATCATCCATACCTAACGTACTACCGCAATCATCCATTACTAGCTTAGAGTTTTGAAGTAATTGCAAGATACGTTTCACCGCTTCACCACCGAGCGCTGTTTCAGCACCTCGGTCATAACTACCCTCACGTGAAGCGTTAATAATGGTGGGGTATTGGTTTACATCAATCCCTTCAATAAGTGGTTTTGCAATCAACGTTTTACGCGTACCATCTGTAAATGCGCTTTCACCACCAAATGTACCGAAGAGTTTCTTACGAGAGACATTCCGTAATTTCCCTTTGATAAAGAATCCTTCAGATACATCACCTTTAAGGTGCTCTCCGTCAAACTCCACGATTTCCTTATCCATCTGAGCCAGTATCGCTGGGTCATGAAGTTGTCCTTCATACTTCTTCATTAACCCTGCTACAAACTCTTTCATCTTTGGATGAGGCGTCATCGTTTTACGTGAAGCTGATGGCACACATGTCTGTGTCAGTAATGTAGCTAAATAAGACGCTTTTTGAAACTTTAAATATTCCGTTGTGGTGATTTCACCATCAGGTGGATTAACTCCAGGTGGATACACTTTGTATAACTTAAGAATAGCGCTCTCAAGCATACCACCAGTGATTCCTTTTTCCGGGTTCATAAACTCAATTTTGTCGTGGAATGGGAACACCAGCAAGATAGCGTTCATCAGCGCTTGACCGTACGATGTTTTTACGGTGTCTGTTTTGATATTAGGTAAATCCCCTTTCTTTAATGTCGTCAAGTCTTTATTCATTTTAAAGACAGGTTGACATGCATCTTCAGTGGTTTCAAAATCAGAGATATCAATACGAACACCGTTTTCATCAAATACGTACGCATGAATGCCGTCGTAGTTAACGTAGTAAGGTTCAAGAATTTCTTCCCCACGTGTGTATTGAAAGGCACGTTGTATCCAACGATACTTTTTATACAACTGAAGTTGCAATGCTTTTAGAAATAGCGCATGACGTTTCATACAACACCCTTAGATGCTTTCATAAATTCAAACGAAGAAAGTTTCTGAATCAAACCAGACAGTACAGACGCATCATGAACAAACGGTTCAATCGTTCTTGAAACAACGTCTATAATGGATTCAGGAGGAATACCCATACCCAAGTGTGCAGCAATCACATCACCTACAACATCATCCGTAACTTGTGTAATACCATCATCAAAAAACTCACGCAGATAAACACCCACGTCATATCCAAGTTTACCACCCTCTTCTCGAATAAAACGAATAAACCGAGAAGGCGTGTATTTTGTAAACCCATCTGTCTTTGTAAGTGCGATAAACGCTTTAATGTGTTTGTTGTCAAACACTTCTACTGGACGGTATTTGCGTTTGTCTAATTCAACGTTACAGTAGTCACGAATCATGGTCATACAGACTTCAGAAACTGAGGCAATAGAACCTAAGAGTGCATCAGACTGAACATCAGTTACAAATGTTGTAATTTCAAGTAAACGCTCTTCAGGAGTAAGTTCTGTTTCATCAACATACTCCACTACAGATGCTAAATCTTCAAACGCAGTAATCGATAAGAAGACACGAAGATAGGTGATGGCTTGAAATAACGTTGCATCATCCGCTAAACACACACCATGTTCAGATAGCTTATCTAACGTAATCGATAAATAAACTTCTTCAACAGCATCTACAATACCAGACGTTTCACAACCACCAACCATTAAACTAAAAATGTAATCTAATTGGTCCAAGTGGTCTTCTATTTTAGCTTCTGCAAATAATTTATCTGCATCTAAAATAGTGTAGCCACGTGAATTAGGGGATGCGTTTTCTACTAGCTCGATAATAGTGAGCATATATTCTTTTCCTTATATATGTAAGGGAGTCTATAAGATTGAAAAGTGGTTTGTAAAAAAACACAGAGACTCACCCTAATATAGTCAGCTATCACACAACAAACCATTACATACATTGATTGAATAAGGATTTTTTACCATGACTAAAGAACGCCAACGTCAACGCAAAGGTAAGTACCAAGCACGACAGAAGATGAAAGAAACTCAAAACATTCTGCACGACTTGTTTACACTGGATGCCAAAGTAACCAATGCGTTAAATACGCCATCTCGTTTAAACCCACTCATGTCTGATGAGACGTTAATGGCACATGCAGACAAAGCACGCGTCGTTGAATTAGCAGGTTTCATCGATGCCGATGTGCGTCGCCTAGCAGTTCGGGTTGAAGTAGTTCGTACCAAATTTAATCCAAAGTCTGTGTTTAACACAGATGCTGAAAAACATCGTGCAAACCAAATCGGTTTAGAGTTTTCTACTATTTTAGAAGACTTTGTTGAAACTGTGGATGCTAACATTTCTACGCTGATGGATTTGTTAAATGAAGCAGCGCGTAAACGCGATGAAGCCGCTAAAGCATCACCTGAAGTGGAGACCGTAGAATGACCGTAAACGAAACCAACGGGATTGGTGAGTACAATCCTAATGAACCTTTTTTGGCAGACACAGACACAACTGTGCAAGCTGTAGAAGTTCCAAAAGACGAACCGTCACCAGCTCCCGCAGATGACCAGTCTGTTAACACCGAAGTTTCATCAGACTCTGACGATGAAACTACATCAGACGACGACAGTGAATCCTCAGTCACTGAAAGACCATCTGTTCTTCGTGCGTATGAAATACCAGCAGGTCGTCATCCATTTGTCTTATCTATTCCATCGGATGGTAAACACGACGAACCATTGGTTGTACTGACCATCAGTAAAACTGACTTTAAAGAAATCCGTGATTTAACGGAAAAGAAAATTGTCAGCGGCGATAAAATCAATCAATGGGTTGAAGCCACCACCATTGCATTAGGTCAGTATCATTCGGACGATGTTACTCACCACTTCGAACGTGAAGGTAGTGATTGGACAAACCAAGTAAAACACGGTGATGTCACCATTGGTCCAAAACGTTCAAAGTTTAACGTCAGTAAACGCGCAAACTCAGTAGTCAGCGGTGAAGATGCATTGTTATTAGCGCGTCAATCTGCAAACCTGGGTACAACGTTAGACTTCCCATTATTCCACACTGGGATTCGTTTGGGTATTCGTGCACCACTGGATGCTGAGTTGTTACAGGTTGAACAGGCTATCAGTTTAGATAAAATAAACTTAGGCCGTCGTACAGCCGGTGCTTCGTTTGCGAACACCAGTATCTACATGTTTAAACATGCGGTGGATTTAGCATTACGTAAAGTGTTTCACACCAACTATGAGTCTGTAGTTGCTGAAGACTTGCGTAAAGTTATTCGTGTGACTGACGTACCTCGTCTGTTAGCATCCATGATGATTACTGTGTACCCACACGGGTATTACATGGTTCGCCCGTGTGTGTCTAACCCTGAAAAGTGTACACACATTGATGAAGGTACGGTGAACTTAAACCACATGCTTCAAACGGATGATGCATCGTTAACAGCTATCCAAAAAGCAATGTTGTTATCTGATGCAGCAATGACAGCAGACCGTCTTGAGACGTATCAGAACGCACACGTAGCGAAACAAATCGATCGCGTTGAGTTGATGGAAGGTATCTGGTTGCATCTGGAAGTCCCCACCATCCAGACGTTTATGGATTCAGGTCGCCGTTGGGTAGACGGTATTGTTGAAATGATTAAAGAAACGTTCAAACAAGAACCTTCTGAAAAAGAGCGCGATGCGTTCATCCTTCAACAAGCCATGGTTACACGGATGCGTCGTTACGCACACTGGATTAAGAAAATCGAGTATGTAGATGAAATCTTTGTTACCGATGTACTTGACATTGAACGTACGCTAAATGAGTGGTCTGGTGAAGATGATTTGTACAAAACGTATAAAGAGAAAATCGAAACGTTCATTAGCAACGCGACGATTGATGCGTTTGGTATTCCGTACCACACCTGTACAAAGTGTAAATCTGAACCTCACCCAGCGTTCAAGTTAAAGAACTTAGAACACTTGATTGCAGTGGATGCGTTAGAGTGTTTTTTTACCCTACTGTCCCGCCGTTCATCCAAGACACTAACCAGAATCTAGAGGCTCCTGACAGTCATGTGCTGTCTCCTCAGTTTGGTCAGAAGGAATTCTTTAACACACCTCAGGTTTCAAATACGTTACGACACTATCACACGCACGATTCTGTGCTTGCTGGACAAGTGCTCGGGATGGCGTATGACATGGACTACGGAATACATGACCACACCAAAGACCCACATCCATGGTCTGGTATCATCCTTCACCCAAAAGAGGATATTCGAAAGATAGATCCATTTCGTTTATCCCTTGATAAGTTTTTAAAGAACAACGTCAAGGAACTCACAGGGTATACACATCGTGAATTCACGATGTTAGAACGAAGCCATCAACAATTAATTATTGATGCGTTAGTTCACTACAAGGATTATGTTGCACGTCTTCAAGAAGAAGCCAAACGTAAAGCTGAGGCTGAGAAAGAGAAGAAAGGTAAGGACAGGTAATATTGATGTCGTAGGGTCATCCCTACGACTCTTTTATATGTTTTTTCAAATATATATCATTGTTGTGTAGACCCGTAGTAACAATGATACTTTCATAAGGACCATCATGGAACACTTTAATCAGTTATATCGCAATAAAGAAACAGGTAAATTAATCGCTGTACTTCGCAGCCAACCAGTTATGAATCAAGACGCTAGTGCGTTATTGGTTTACGCAGATAACTACCCAGCAGTGATTAGTCGCGAACAGTTCGCTGCCGATTATGAGTTCTTTGAAACTCTGATTCCAATCACTATTCAAAACGCCGTGGGTATTCCGGTAAATCCACCACCAGGCAAATCGGTTGAAGAGCACCGTGAAGTCATCAATGGTTTGTACGATAGCATTTTACAAAGTGCTATTAACATCACAGCTATTTCATGTATCCCATTTGAAATAGATACAAATGCCACCAACAACAAACTGGGACACACTCAGTTAAACGATACTAACTTTATCGGTTACTGGGTGACTGCGCATGTATCCAGCGCCAGCTTAAGTAAAGAAACTAACATGTGGCATATCCCTGTTGAGCTGGGTGGCTTCCTGTGTGAGTCGAAGTATCGTGAATTAAACAATATCGCTGATTCTGTGACTACAGATGAGCTGTTTAACCACATCCTTCCACCTAACTTGAAAATTATGGTGCCAGATACCAATGGTGAAGCATGGCAACCTCCTGTGGCAATTACATGGGATATTCCTGTGTTTATCCCACAGATGTTTGATGAAGCGTTGCACAATGAAGCAGCGTCTGCAACAGACATGAATCAAGCGGTACTGGCTGCGTTATCAGGTGGTGAAGAGCAAGACATTGGCGAATTGGATGGTCATCAAGACCCACAGTTAGACCAACGTCACTTAGACCGTTCGGGTGATGCTGAACACAGTTTAGACCCAGCTCTGGTTGACGCAGTTCACGGTTTATCCGATGAGACAAAAGCTGCCTTAAAGGAAGGGTTACCTGAAGTGCTGGGAACTCTGGAAGGTGTCATAGCCAAACACACCACGGATGATTTTGATTTGGATAATTTTAATCCAGATGAATCTCAGTTGCAGTCTATCGCTGAACAACAGGCTGTTGCAGTTGATTCTGAAGAAGCCATTGAAGCATCTAACGATTGTGAAGATGGTGCGTGTAAAATCTAAGTAGTCAGATAGAGAAGGAGCACACGCTCCTTCTCTATCTTCTTTGTTTTAAAACTTTTTTAAACCTATATCACTAACGTGAGTCTATATAGGCATTGAGATAAATCTCTATGTCTTTCATTCATAAAAAGTAAAGAGGAATATCCCATGTCAACAGAAATTGTAAGACAGTTCTTAGTCGAACGTATGTCATTACGTTGGGCAATTATGGCGTGCTTTAAAAAGCATGTTAAAGATAGTCAAGAACCACTACGTCCAGAACAGGCATTGATTCTTGCCGATATCGTGGACCAGCGAGAATTCACACGTGAACAGTTCGTTCACTTAGTCAAAACGCTGAATATGGATTGGTGGACTGAGTACGGTGTTCGTGTTCAATTAGTTGCAGAGAACTTACTACGTCAATGCACGTGGCGTTCATTGCAACCAAGTAAAGTTCACTACTTCTTAAGTAACTATGGGTTTCCAGATATGTTCATGTGCATCAGCGCACACTGGATGGAAACAGCGTCCATAGAACAGAAAGTGCACTTAGCTCGCGATTTGTTTTTATGCTTAAAGACAGCGCGTAAGTTTAAAGGGTATGTGGATGCACGTACCGTGTTTCGTTTAGAAGAAGACAATCAGCGCATGTTGCAGTATTGTCAGTGGATTGACGTTGAACGTCTAAAAACCGTTGACCGCCTGCACACTGTATTAAAAGAAAACCCGGAGACAACAATGGAAACTATGGAACAAACTAAAACAACAGAAAACACCACTGAACCAGCAGCTCAGGTTGACCAATCAACACAACCTACTGATTTTGGTGGTTTGTTTAACTGTGTAGCTGAGCAGGTCGATGAAATGATTGGTTCGTCATTAGGACAAACCTATTTGAATATCATGGGTATGGGTCGTCATAAATTTGATACACCAACCCCTGAAGGTGAAATCACTGTAGAACAAACGGTTGAACAGCAGATTCAATCTCTGTTAATCAACTGGCCATCACTACGTCTTTATTCAGCTACATTGTGGCCATCGCTGTCTGTCTTTACAGGCGAGTCAGAAAATCCACTGGTTCAATTCCTACTGGAAGTTTCTGATGTGTTGGTAAAGAAAGAACAGTTGGTTGCAGATGACGTGTTTGTTGTGGTAGCACAACTGCAAGCATTGTTTATACAGTACGTCTACCCTGACTACACACGTGTGGTTGATGGACAGGTCGTTGTCTCATCAGATTTTATTGAAGCGTTAAAAGCGATTCAACCAAATGAAATGGAAGACCTGACTACAGTGACTACCTTTGTCGTGAATTTATGTCAACACTATACGGTGTCGCTGGATTCACTTTCAGATGCAGTCATGAGCACTGGCATCGCTATCCTTCAAAGCAAACAACCCGCTACTGAAAACCCGCTTCAATCTGGCTTAGATACGCTGGCGAATCAGTAAGTGTAAAAAGTAACCTACATGCACTATTGTGTAGGTTACTTTATTTTTTAATAAAAAAGTTAGGGGACAATAATGTCAGATGAAAATAACGATGTAGGAATTAGTCTAGAGCTTCTGGGTGAAGAAAACGCACTTAGTCCACTTAAAATGCGCGAATACAACTATCCGGGTATTCTGCCAGATTCAGAAATACGTCGTATGTGTTTTCCATTCAACGACAATGAGAAACCATTGTTAACACCATTTGCTGAACGTACATCAGTGAATGATAAAGGTGCGCGTATCCCAAGCTACGGTATTTCATCAATGGGGTATGACATTCGTTTAGCACCTGAGTGGAAGTTGTTTGATAGACCTGAAGAAGGGACGATTGACATTCTCAATCCACAACCAGGTCGTTATGTGACAGAATCCTCTGGGGAATGGATAATCATCCCACCAGGTACAACGGTGTTGTCGCGTAGTGTTGAATACTTTAACCTTCCTAACGATGTGTTTGGTATTTGTACAGGTAAATCCACATTGGCTCGTTTAGGGTTAGATGTGTTGGTTTCTCCTTTGGAACCGGGTTGGTCAGGTCATCTCGTGGTAGAGATTGCTAACAACACCCCGAATCCAATTCGTATGTATGCAGACATCGGTGTGAGTCAGCTTGTCTTCTTCCGTTCACGGTATGCTCCTGATAAAGCGTACACAGGCGGAAAGTACGATAAGCAAGAAGGGATTACTGAATCCCTTTTATAAAGTGAGGATAGGTATGGATTCACAATTACTCATATGGACATTGATTTCAATGGGAAGTCTTCTTGCTGTTATTTTATTAATTGCATTTGAGACATCTAACCATTCGAAGTTTATTTATCACGTTCGTTTAATGACGATACAAGTCATCTGGTTCGTTTGTATTAAGCATCCGTACCTTTGGGGCTTTGCATCGAGAAACACGCTTAGAATCGCTCTGAAGCTATTTGAGAGCCGTCCACTACATGAAGGTTCAGTTATTGAATCACTTCATCGTGTTTTACCTGGACCTTTTGCATTTGGTCGTTATAGTGCTGAGCTATTTCAGATGCAAACCAGTACATGTCCTCAAGTTAGTGAGATGATGGGTTTTTTAGATGTGACTAAACTACCTAACTTTGTTCTTGTTAGTGTAAAGACGGTGGATGGACATTCGGGATTTGTTGTAAAGACAACCCGAAGTCTTCAAAGTAGTTGGGTGGACCGCGATGGGTTTGATGTGCATCTTGTGTACGCACGTAGAGAGTACAGCAATATAAAACCATTGCCTTCGTTTAATATCATCTCAGAGATGGACACAAAGCGTTTAAACATACCCGGAGCTACACGTTCTCGGTATAGTTACATCGAACCTATGCTTAAAGATATTTTACTATCCTTTAAGTCGAGTGATTTGTTTAAATCATAAAACCACAGAAGAGGGAAGTTCCCTCTTCTTTTCTATCTCTTTTTTATTTACAAGGAACAAAAAATAAAATGTCAAAGTCAAAATCATTTCAACGTGTTACTATCTCCGCATATTTAGCCCGTGCTTTATTTGGTGAACAAATCCTGTCATGGATGTTTCCAAAACCGTTTACATATTCAGAACACACTGCAAATCGTTATTTAACACACAACGACGACGCTGCATTGACAGATGTCTTCTTTGATTGGATGAATCGCTTCTTTAAAGAACAAACGATTACTGCTCCTAAAGAGAAGTTGTATCCATATACGCTGTTCCCAGCAGACGTTATTGTGACAGGACTACACAAAGATTTACCGATGCACATTGCAGTTGATGTTGCGTATTACAACACCAATCCGTTAGATACGCTAAAAGAGACGGTAGATTTTATATCGTTACATAAAGGTGAAACTCTGCAAAGTGTATTGGATTTATCCTTTTTCCATGAACCGGGTATTGCTGCTGCTAAATCACGTGAAACTACATCAAACGGTGGTCGCGATGAACGTCAATTTAGACAACGTGTTTTTAGCAGTTTAGTTTCTGGACTTAATGAAGCTAAACGTATGCCTACAATTAAAGTTGGAACAAACCTTCAGGACTCGCTAAATGCAAAAGTGGATAAGACTATCTACCTTGCAGCCGTCTCACCTGAATGGTTTGAATTGAACATGCGTAATTTGTACCTTGCAGCGTGTCGAGAAGTGACGTTCGGTGGTTTGAAACCACGCAAAAGCTCTGATGTTATTAATTGGTTACAGAAGTACATTTCAGCGACTGATGTTCTTCACTCAATAGTTGACCATGTAACAACTCAGACGTTTAAAATTGTTTGGATAGATACTAAACGTAGCGATATGGAAGTTATCTACGTAGGTACAATATTGGAATCACAACTTCAACCCAAGCAAGAAGAACCAATCGGAACTTCAACGCTTAATCGCTGCTGTGAAACCGCTGTAGGTCTTGATAAAATGTTAACTGAGTTTAAGAGCGAATTTTCAGATATTACACTTGAACAAAAGTTAACAGAAATGTCAGATGCGGTTAAACAATGGTTATCAGCTAGTCGTCGTTTTCAGGTAAAACAATTTGCACACATTAAAGGGTGTGAGTTTAAATTGTCTATGGATGATTTTAAACGAACGTTTGGTGCTGACTTTCCACAGATAGTCTCGTTGCGTACACCTAGTAGTTTGTTTAGCTTTTTGCAAGAACTAGATGGGCACTCAATGACACTATTGCGTGGTGGTATTTTACTTGAAGGTAAATTAGTGGGTTCTGGATTTCCTCGTGAAACCACAGTTATATTTACCAATGAGTCTAAACTAACATTCAAACCCAAAGGTTTTAGTAATGAACTTACGGTAGATGTTACGGATAAACGAAAGCGCCTGTTAAGCGATTACTTTAACCTATTTAACAGTAGTAAATAAAAAAGACGAATAAGAGGAAGGGCAATTGCCCTTCCCTTTATTTTTTGTTTTTAATGAAGCGTGTGTTGACGTTCAAACTCTTTACACAACATATCAAACGTAGGCGCACCTAACACTGAACAACAAATCTGTACTGCATTCATTGTCCCTGCTGTTAAGTTAACACCTGCTGCACGTCTGGTTTCTTCAGATACACCTTGTATCTTTGAAATCTCCCCACGTGTAGTTGACTTGGATGCATTCATCGTGTCTTCTCCGGTAGGATAAGCACCGGTTACATCCAAATCATAGTTTGCTACCGAAATCCCCGTTCTGTAATTAGGAAGCTCTTCAATACAACGCAAACCATTGATGACTTTGTTGTGCGTAGCTAATGTTACAATCCATCCATCGATGTGTGAAACCATTTTATCAAATTTAGATTCAATAGTCTTTGGTGTCGATGCAATGACATACCCATGTTGCAAACAGAAGAAGTGTAACTTGTCACATGTTCTTCTAGGTTGCTTAGAGAAGTTTGCATAATCACTAAATCCGCACTGAGAATAGATGGTACTCGCTAAGTCCATAATCTTAGGTTGTTCATCCAGTATCTCAGCACGCACACAGTCGGCGATGTTATATACACCATACTCTACTTTAAACTTAGCCTGCATGACCATGTGACGACGTAAACCTTCTACATCTTCACCCACATCGACATGAAGCTTTTCAGTCTTCGTGTATTTTTTAAGTAATGCATCTAACGACATAGAGGGTTCTTTACCATCCCCTAAACGCACACGTCTGAAACAACACGCTTGGTCTAACGTATACCACGTGGCTGGTGCAATCAACGTATGCCATTGGTCATACCAATCCAAAGACGTCTCATCCCCTGCAGCAGTTTTCTTAATTCGCTGACCTTCTTGGTAGTATGCGTATTTAAACTCTTGAGGAACATCTGGGTCTGACATAATCTCATGTTCATTACCCCCATACTTACGTATCGTTTTCATAATCTCAACGATATCGAAGTCGATGTTAAAGATAGCGATAACATCAGGCATCCATTGATGTGCTTCTTTATAAATGAGTTCAATTGCATGGAGTGGACTATTTGCCACATCACACACAATCTTAATCCCGCGAGAGTCTAACTGGTCACCCATAAGTTCACGTGCTTTTTGCTGAAGTCGTTCAGGGTAATCTTTCATCCCATCTAAGAACTGTTTAGTCACCACATGGTACACACGCTCTTTCATGGTAATAGATATCATGATAGGGTCTTTTGTACCCTTATTTACATCCGTTTCGATATCCAATAAACATACACTGTTTCTTGATACACAGTTTGGCCACGTCTTCATGTACCACTGCTTAATAATTGCAGTTGGTGTGATATCCGTTCCGTATAAATACGGATTCATGGCTATCTCTTTCATGTTTAACGTAGGACTATGTATGTTCAGTGCTTTCTTTGCAGCATATGGAAGTTCAGCCTGTGTGCAAGTAAAACGCATTAGACGTTCTACTTTTTCCCAATCTTTCTTTTCCTGATGTTTTCTAAAGCCTTCTTTAGTCACCCAGAAAGGACGTTTAAAATTAATCACCCATCGTTTATGCGGTATCTTGCGACCATCTTTTAAATGCACAACTTCTTTAATGAAAATAAGGTCGTCACGAATACCATCTGCACGTTTATAATTACTGGTTACGTAAACTGCATGTTTACATTCATACCCTAAAATATCTTCTTCCGATATTCCAGATGGAGGTGTTAATTTCATTGCCTAACTCCAAGATATCAAACTCTATCGTAAGATAAGTATCCTATGTAAATAAACCCTCAAATATCGCAGGATGTCGATTATGACCAGCCTTTTTCAGCAAGCGTTTTCATCAGATTTAACGCTTCAAAACCTTCGTTATCAACCTAACCGTGATTTCTTCATTGCACTTACTGCTTGTTTTAAAACAATGAAAGAGATGGTGAGTAAAAAGTCATCTGTCAATGAAGATGCGTTAAGCGTCGGTAGTAATATCGAAAAGGTTGTGTTTGATTATACAGGGATGCAGATTGATTTTAAATCTTCAGAAATGTATGGTTATAACGCCTATGTTATCCCTGCTGACTTAGACAAAAATAATGTGTTATTAGCAGGACGTAACCCAGAATGGTGGGCGACTTCTAAAGAAGCAAAGAAGCATCTGAAAAAAGCAGATGAACAACCAGTCATTGGTGTTGTCAACACATCTACAGGAAAAGTATCAGGTGTGTACAGTCAAGTAACCGCTGAAGTATTTATTGCTAAACAAATTTTAGCGGATGAACGATTCACTCCTGAACTTTGTGCTGCTATCTTTGCGCATGAGTTAGGACACAACTTCACGTACTTCCTTTACATGGGTCGAGTGTTAACTGCATCTCACGTCATGGCTCAATTAAGTTCTGCGTTTAAAGAAATAGATTCAGAACAAGAACGTGCTGAGTTTATTCTTGCAGCAGCTAAAAAGTTAGATGTTGAAGTAGATGTGTCGGGGCTTGCTAAGTACGATGATGTGTCTATTACACAAACAGTGCTTATTACTCAATACCAGCGACAAGTGTGTAGTGCAACAAATACAGAGTTCCATGATGAACGGACATGGGAAGCGTTAGCTGACCAGTATGTATCTCGTTTAGGTGCTCCTGTTGAGCTTGCAAAAGGCTTAGACCTTATTATGCGTATGTACGGTGACCCATCCTACCGCACAACGTTTAAACACATTATGTTAGAAACTGTAGCTGTGACGGCAGTCACGTTGCTAACTGCTGGAATTTTACCGCTATTACTTATCATAGTGGGAGTTACAGGTGGTCGTTCAACTGAACTGTACGACAGCACACCAAAACGATTTGAACGTATTCGTTTAGATATTGTTCAACAGTTAAAGCAAAAGAAACTACCAGCCGAATTACGCGAACGTCTGCTCAATGAATTAAAAGACATGGATAAACTTATGTCTGCTGTCACTGAAAGACAACATGCGTTTGATGCGATGTTTGAGTTCTTCTCAAGCAATACCCGCAGAGGTAGAGCGCGTGCTGGAGTCATTCAAGACCTTGAGAAGCTTGCAAACAATGAACTGTTTGCGTTTCATCACAGGTTCAATCAATTAAATAAATAAAAGGGTTTGTTATGAAACAACGTGAAATTGTAGGTGCTATTAACTCATTAGTGAGTGCAGCAAAACAAAACATGGGTCAAGACTTTGACGCTAAAAGTGCAGTAACTGGTTTCGTAGCACACTACGTCTCTATTCAGTTGGCGTTACCCACTGAAGCTGTAGGTAATCCGAAAGATTACTATATCCAAAACGTATTTATGCGTGCTGTGGATATGCTTGGTAAAATCAACGAGTGCTATGCAATCAACATCAATGCTGCTCGCGACTGCGTGTACAACATGTGGTTATTACGTTACAGCATCGTCCATCAACCGTTTTCAAATGAAGGTCTTGCTGCAATGACCTCTGCATTACAGGAATCGCCATTGACTGTTGCAGACGCATATACTGCGGTAGCCAAGTCATGTGGTAATCAGTACGTGTCTTATTTGAAGTTTGCGTTAGACCAAGCTGCTGAACTGCATCAGTAATTTTATCTATACAGAGAAGTGGGGTTCCACTTCTCTTATTTTTTGTTTTTGAAAATAGGTAACCACTATGATTTATCTTCGTCAAGCTTTTACTCAACAAAACCATTTACCCGATGAAGCGGAGTATCTGGATGAAATGTTTCCATCTGACGATTTACTGCATCATGCGGATGAAATTAAAGACTTGGTTGCTGAGACTATCACCCCTGATGAATTCACAACAAAGGTTCCCGGTGTTTATCGTGTCAGTGTTGAAGACGGTGACATCACACTTCAAGCAGATTGGGGTCGTATCTTAGCGATTGGTGTATTGATTGCTGGTGCGATTGCAATTGCAATTGGTATCATGCGTTCTCGCGAAGAAAGAAGCCGTGCAGAAGCATTAGAAAATGCAATTAATAAAACTGCTGATGAATTGAATAACATGTTCAAGGACTTAGGTACACAATACCACATGCAGGAGAGTGAACTTAAGGCGGCAATGGAAACCACAAACGATGCTTTAAATGCTGCGTTTAAACGTGCTACAGCAACACAAGGTGATGCGTACATTACGTATGTCAGAACATTAGAAAAAGGGAACTCGTTTAATGGTGTGATTAGTGATGTTAACACCAAAATTAGACAAGGTCTTGAAACCGTAAAGAAAACGCTTGACAAACAAGCACAAGCAAGTAGTGTATCTCAATTAGATGCATTAAAATCAGCCGAGAAGACGTTAGAAGATTATCGTCAAAAGCTGTTTGCGCATCAAGCGTGGCCTGAAGGCAATACTCAAACTACAGATGATTTTAAATCGTTCTTAAAGAAAGCAATGACTGACCCATTGGTTCGTCGTTATTTGTTAGGAATGGATTTAAACTCATTAGTAAAACCGCTGAGTTTATTTGACCAGGGTGATTCTAAGCAAATCAAAAAGTTACTTGACGATTGCGATATTACCTTAAAACGAATGAAGGATAAGAAAGTCGCAGATGGTGTGATGGACGACTTCAGAGAAACTAAAGACGCAATGACTCGTGTAACAGCACTGTGTTCTGAGCTTCAAAAGTTCCGTGATTTACACGTTAATGCGCTTATTGCGCTTGTAACTCAAATGGGTCGTGAAAAGAAAGACGCTTTACGTACCCAAGCGCAAATCATTCAATACGGTACACAGTTAGCCAAAGCGCAGACTCCAGAACAGCGTCAGGAAATGTTAGACGCTTTAAAGGGTCGTGAGTTATCTGAACTGTCTGATGATGAATTTGCAGAGATGGTGAAAAAGTATGCTGCGTTTCGTATCCGTAAAGACGGTACGATGCAGTCTGAACATCCAGAAGCCTCATTGCAAAGTACACGCACTGGGTTCTTTTATGACCCAGATACAAGTGTTGGTTCGATGTTAAATGACGCTCAAGCGTTTGATGAACTAGGTTCTGAAGAGCAGTTAAATATTGCTGATGCGCAAAGTAAATCAGAAATTGCGTGTAACCATTTAACTCATTTAGAAGCGATTGTTCAAAGTGCGTTTGAAAAAGGTACAGTGTGTCGTCAAACGGTTGAATTGTTAACTGAAACTCACGGTGCATTCTTACCACCTTCTTACCCAGCAAAATCGTTTACGCTTCAGGAAACTGAACAAAACATTGATGTATTTAAAGAAGCAACCCTTCTGAAAAAGAACTCAGTGTTGACGGCTCTCATGGGTACAACGGCGTCGATGTTAGGTGCTATTCAATCGTACATGACAAAGAATCAATACGAGCCTTTGTTAAATGCCATTGAAGATTTAAACAATCAATGTACCGATGCCTTGGGTAGTGTTGTGGATTATGAAGTTGTTGCGGCGACACTGTTTACTCAATTCAATGGAATGTTTGAGAAATCAGCAGTGGCTAAATCCGTGTTCTCAACGTACCACCCTATGGCAAGTACCGCATACACAGGTAAACTGTTATCTGCTCGTGAAAAAGTGGTGGATGCACTCAAAGACTTAATTGAAGTTGGTGAAGATTTGATTAAGTTAGCAGAAGGAATTGATTCAGGTAAATACCTGAAGAATGTTCCACTGTTAGATATTCCTAACAGTACGCGTGAAGTGGGTAACTTATCACTGGTTCGTGAAAAGGATGCGGGATTTGTTGAAGAGCTAATCGACGTTCGTGACGACTTTGGTGATATCGACACCAGTTCATTAGAATCTGATGTGACTGCGTTAGATGTACATCTTCCGTTTAACAACACAGAATTGTCTATAGTTCGTGAACAGCTAATGACTGATGTTCTGCCGTACGAAGAGTGGGCTGAATATGTGATGGCAAGTTTAACGTTAGATGTGATGATGCCTCGTCGTTTAGTCGACAGCGGTACGTTACAACAATCTGACTACTTAAATGAAGTAATCACAAAGTTAAACGATTTAGCGTTCAAAGGGAAAAAACCTCACTACGCACTTGCAAACGACATCCATGATTTTAGCTTAAAAGCAAAAGAGTTATCTATCTTCTGTGTTAAGTTAGAGAACCATGTGAAAGTTGCTTTAACGGTGTACACGAAGCTTATTAATACAAAAGCTTCTGTAGTAGATGTGCTTTACAAAGAAAAGGACAATTCAATTAAAGCACTTGACGTAAGAACCTTAGCAACACTTGTAAAAGCTGTGATTAACAAATAGAAATAAAGAGAAGGGTGGCAATGCCACCCTTCTCTTCTCTATACGTTGATTTGTTCTTGATGTGGTAAGAACTCAACAATCACACCATCGATAATACTAATCGTACCATCACCTAATAAGGTTAGTGATTTTGCTAAGTTAATCTTACTATCAACATCGACAACAGTGACAATCTCAAAGTTGTTATCTGCACCACCTAAACCTGTAACCAAAACATCGATAATCTCTGTTGTGGTTCCATTTCTTATTTCAGACACAATGTCGTTGATACGAATTGTTGTCTGTTGTAAGACCTTGGCGATTGCAGTACGAGCTAATCGAGCTAATGGTTCACGCAAATCAAGATTCTTTAAATTCTCTTCTGTTAAGTAAAACGCAACAGAGAAGTTTTGTCGAGAATCAATCGTTGTAATGACACCTTCTTTTACTCGAACACGCACATCACCGGCTGTGGTTTTTGGTGTATACCAAAGCTTCGTGTTTTCTAACAAATCTCGATTGTAACGAGGTATCTCAGATGTGACCCACGCAACAAGTGTGTTGATAGAATCATCACGGTACAAGTTTGCAGCAGCATCCGTTGTAATCGTAAACAATCCTTCAAACAACACGACGTCCACTTGAACCATCATGCTACGAGAATGTTCATAAACAATATCACCGTTATCATCGTACTTGATATCACCAATCTCGTGTTCAAAGATAACGTGACCATTCTCATCCAACATCACATCGCCTTGATTGTGTTTTATTTGTCGACTGAGCTTTTGCGTAGCCGCATCGTAATACACAATATCAAAACCACGTTCATCGGTGACATAAACCGTCCTATCCCATACCTTCGGAATATTCTCAGTATAACGTCGAGGTTCGCCACTACCCACAACAACACGACTACGATTCCACAGGTAATCCAGATAACGACCAAATTGTATTGTCAGACGTTCCTGCACAACACCATACGCAGTTTCAGGGAGTAAGAAATACTTAGAGATTGTATCAATCTCTGAACGCGTCATTCCTGTCACATTGTAATCACTGACACTGAATATCAGTTCAAACGAGGTGATAAGTTCAGCTAAGAAATTTCTATCCGCAGTATCTGCCATAAAGAAGTTCTTTACAGCAAGTTGATGTGTGGTGTTGATATCAAAATCAGTAACGACTCTAAATTCATACACACGTTCACCTTCCGCTGTTTTAGCAAGAAGCGTACCATTTACGCCAGCGTACGATACATCGTTGCGCGGTTTAAATAATAACTGTGCATGGACTTGAGTATCCGCCATTGCTTTGACTATATCGCCAGAGATGGTAGCAACCACTAAGCGATAACCGTATGCCGTTTTCTCAATAGCCAGCGCACCAGATGCTAGTTGAAGTTGTAATGTTTCATTTTGTTGAATGAACTCACGACGAACAACAGATGGTTTGTCCATGTAGTACGCACGACTGGTAAATTCGTTATCTGTTAAATCAAGAACCATGTGAAATGGATTGTAGTAATAATCTTTCGTTGAGTATTCATTGATAAGACTATCACCTTGCAACTGAGAAAGTCGGTCTATTTCAAACTGACTGACTAAACGAAGCACACCATCTTCTATGGTAAACAAACTTCCTGATTTCATAACTAGCTTCTCACCCACGTCAATCACCGTAGGAGCACTTGCAATCGTCTCATACGTCGCTTGAAGCGTTTTAGCAACCACACCCATAGGTGAGTTCACAATCGTCGAAGCAGGAGCAGGGAGCGCCTTTGTAGCTAAGAATATACGGTTTGTTAAATTATCTACATGACGAATCAGTTGATAATCACGTTCCGCTAAATCCAATTCCAACTGTTTAAAGGATTTCTTCTCAGAGTTACCCACAGCACCGTATATCACTTGCTCGCGAAGCTCTTCAAAGGTTAAACCGTTTGTACCACCTGTTAATATCGAATCAGAGAAATACGTCTTTGTTGGAATAGCTCGCCATGCATTGACGTAATTGTTGCCAAGTGCACTTAAATCATTCCATGTGACATCAAACATACCAGGGCTGTAACGTTGTAAGTTAACGGTCACATCACCTAGCGTCGTATAAATGTCAACACGAATGTTACTCTTCACCAACCCTTTCGTTAGATACACCTGAGGGATACGAACGTTAAGTTGACCTTCAAGTACACGAAGCACTGCAGTCACTCGGTTTTCATCATACACTTGGTCTGAATGCGTCGTGTACATCTCAACCCACTCATCTGTATTGGTCCGATGGTAGACTCGTGCGTAGAAGAATTTATCAACCAACGTATAGGTTTTATTAAACCCTGTTGAAAGATTCATTTGGTCTGAAAAAGACGCATTGTTAAATTGCAGCAGTGGAATTTGAATGGCAATAATTTCTTGACCAACAAACGCAGTCATTGCTTCGGGTGCAATAAACGTGTAACTGTCTACAATGTTACTTTCGAGCGTTTGAATAGGCGATGGCTTCTCATTGTCATACATGACTTGAATAGCACCATGTGGCATTACACGGATATCAATCGGGTATTGCAACGACAACACAATGTTGTCTACTCGAAAGAATGTATCTCGTGGTATGGTCACTTTACGAATACCACCATCAGCAATCGCCGCTTGTCGCACTTCTTGTGCTGGAACCATAATGGTAATAACCGTTTGACCTGGTGTGTCAAAACGGTCTTTGTAGTTTACATCACTCATGTGACCATACAAGTCAGTCATGGTTTGAGATAAACTTGGATAGATGCGACGAGCAACGACTTCACCTCGCACAAGCGCAGCACAACTTGTCGCTGTAATCGCTTCAATACAAAATGGGAAAGGAGCTGCTGCTGATAAAACATCATATTCCGCATCAGACGGAGTTTGTGTGTTGTAGTGGTCAATAGCTCCATAAATCACACGCTTTACAGCAGCAGGATTTGCACGCAAGTCAATACTTGCTTTAATAAGGTCAGCAACAGTTGTCATTATATCCACCACGTTATTTCACGAGTCACTAAGTCAATATGCGGATAACCACGCATACTCCCAGTTGTTGCTAATTCAAACGGAGTCATTTTACGATACGTTGCTTGACGAGAACCATCTCGCATTGCACCGTTAAACATACACACCGTTAAATTAAATTCTTCAAGCAATACAGGAACGTCATACTCCGCCCATAAACAATGGAATGGGATGGAGATTTGGTCCATGTTACGAATACCACCATCTTCACGGTTGTAATCCATAAACGCACCGGTGCTATCTGCCATTGGCACAGCACCAATCATGCAACCTATTTTAGATACATACCGTTTATCTTCAGACAACACAATTCGCCAAATACGACCCCAGTAATCCATCTCACGAAGCATAGAGTGTTCTGGGTAAGGTGTCATGTCTCCTGTATACACTGCACCTTGGTACGTCACCCAAGGAAGCATTAACTTACTTACTGGGTCACCACGTGTATTGGCAAAGTTCATGGTTAGCTGATACGTGCCATTTAGTTCAGCAACGTCATCTGCCATAGACCACACTTCTTTACGAATCCCTTCTGGTGAAGTGTAATAGTTCATTGTCGCTTCAGGCCATCCGGTGCAGGAGATACATGTGTTGGTGATAATAGGAATAAAGGCTTGTTTGATGTCAAACAAATCACTCCCTATTTGTGCACCAATAATAGGGTCTAGCATACATCTTATAGCCCTGTATATCGACTGTCGGTCGTCAGATAAAAGTGGCGTTAATTTTTGAACACCAGTGACATTGTCATGCGATAAATTCATACGAGGACGCGTTACCAACAACATCCCTTGCTCATCAGAGTTTTTTGGGAATAAAGTACCTACTCCTTGGTGGTCTAATCCCCAGAAAATATCTGTCAGTGCGGAATTGGGTCGACCAATGCCACTGGCGGAGACGATATCGTCTAGAATTGTTCTGTTGTCTACGTTACTCATTTATTTTTTAACCTCATATGGAGTCTGTGATGAGCACCAATAAAAGTACCTACGAGATAGTGACTGACTTGGCTTATTTCTTAAGTCAACACTCAGGAAACTCGTTAATCGAATATACAGCCCCGGCGCGCGCTATGCCCATCACACAAGTGGATACTCGCGCAGGCCAACTTCCTTACATTGAATCTGTTCTTCATTCGATGGTTAGCATTTATGCAGGATATTACTTACAAGCATGGCAGTTGTCATTGAATGTAGGTAATGTGGATGTAATTCGTACACTGGATAAACTGAATCCAAACCGTGACCCACTGTCTGGTGTAAAAGGTGGTCGTTTAGGTGGCTTTACGTTACAACACGACATGTCAGCGTTACCGTTTGGCGTCGAGTCTGTTTATCCACCTAAAGCAGATAACTACACTCAGAAAAATCAATCACTGGCCGCAACACTGGGTGAAGCCGGTGCACAAGAACCACAGTCTGCTCAAATTGACCGTGACTTCTTAAAACAGCATAACGAAAACGCAAATCTATCGGTAGGTAAGATTTTATCTTTAACGGTAGAAAGTGAAAACGGTGCTAAAGCGGCTATTCCTGTGTTGGTTCAGTTGCAAGTTAGCAACGTTCAACCTGCTCTGATGGTTCATACATTAACGCTGAGCTATAAAGAAGATAAGACGCTGACAAGTCGTTTCCGCGAATGGCGTGCAGGTATGATTTCAGGCATCAACGATTTATTGTTCTGTGATGACTTGATTCTTGAATACCGTAAAAATCTTCATGCAGATAAAGATGGTCATTTCCGTCAACGTCAACGTGCTTCGTCAAAGAACACAGCTGCTGCTATTTTAAGTGGCACACCATCTGTGGGCACTGCATCGTCTATTTATGTGATGGTTCAACAAACTGCATCTGAGTTAGAATTAAAACTCAAAGGCCGTTTGTCTGATTTCAGAACACGTGAAAAGTTATTCGATGAAACCAAAGGTATGTTGTTGGTTGTTATCGATGACGAGTGGCAACGTGTTACGGTATACCATCGTTCTATTGAACGTCCGACTGAAGTCAGCGTCAAAGAAATTCAACGCAAGAACAAACAAAACGGTCCTGACATTCTGGAAGTATTGAATCAATACAACCAGCGTCAAAGTCCTGTGATTTAACGGAGTATCTCATGATTCAAGCATTTATCAGCACCATCCTCCCTGTCATCGATAAACGGAAGTTTTTAAGTGACATTGAAGATGCTCGCAAAATTGTAGAAGACACCGTTGCTGTTCTTGCGATGGCTTCGTCTACCTATGCAAACTACCGCTTTGCAAGTAAACCAGTGGCTCAGTTTGAACGTGTATTCCAAGCACAGGTGAAAACCAAACTGCGTGGTAACCACATTCAGTTGGTGCATCAACTGTTAACAAAAACAAAAGCATGTTTAGCAGTTGTTGAACGTTTAGCTAAAGAGAGCAATAGTGATATTGTTCGTGCTGAATTGTCCTTCGCTAAATTGCAATTAGTTCAGTATGTATCGGCTACGACATTTGCCTGTCGTTATATCCGTAAGCATGTGCTTTGGGTAACACATGCTGAAACAAACCTAATTCGTCAATCGACGTTAGTCGGTAAAGAGTTGACGAAAGGTGAAGCGGAGTGGCTACGTACCAACGAAGGTAAATTCATTCAGGTGATGAACGCGTTTGATCACTCTCCATCTGAATTGGAATCTATCTTAAAAGCTATTCCAGATGTGACAGCAAACGAAGACAATGCGGATGCGGTTGCAGCATCAACGGGTCGTAGTTTGTTAGACCCACTGAATCTGGTGCGCGTAGGGTTTACATTTAACCCAATCTATCACTTGCGTTTAGCCTGGGAAGATTACAAGTTCACTCAGTACGAAGAAATGAAGGAAGACCGTCGTCTTCTGGAGTATCGTTTAGAGGACTTGCGTAACGCCAAAAACGGTGAAGAGAATCCTACGCTGGATAAAGCTATTGAGCATTATCAAGAACTGGTGTCCGACCTCACCTTTAAGATTAACAAAATGGAGAGGGATGCAGCATGAGCCAAGTGATGTATCCTACTGGTTACGTCGCGACCCCTGAAGTTAATCTTCGTCCATTTCGTAAGATGGACATTCCATTAAACCAAGATGGTGATGAAGGCGTTAAGAAGTTATTTAACGCTTGGCAATCTAAAGAGTCGCTTCACAGTGACCGTTTAGAATTTGCTCGTCAAGCTGTTTTGTGTTTTAATCGTTTAGTGGGTCACTTCCCGTTTTTCTATGGTGTACAGGTCAATACCTATGGGACCAATGATTACCGTGCGAAGTTCTTAAACGACGTGTTAGAGTTTGTAGAAACAGGTGCGTGTAAAATGCAACCTATTAACTACATTCTATTGATAGGTGAACCGGTTCGAGATGGGCGCATTGTAACACCAAATGCATCTATTCGGTTACCCGGTGCATTGACAACGGTCAAATACCGTCAGAATAAGTTTATTGCAAAATGGCTTAGTCATGATATGGGTTTAGACCACTTTATCCAAACACTGTATGTCTGGTTTGGTAATACGGTTAGTAAATCAGATGTAGGTCCAAAGAATCTTTGAAATCTCATGATGAGATGACATTGATAGTATGTTGAACATTCGAATGTTGTTTCAACTTTAAATTGCAATTTACTGGAGTAAAATTTATGACATTATTCGCACAAGCGTTTAGCCAGCAATCTGCTGAACCGGAACTGGTTGAAGGTCAAGAAGATTTAGCAACTGTTGCCCAGCTGGAAGAAGACAATGGCGAGCTGGTTGAAGCCGCTGCCGAAGTCGAAAAAGAAGCCAACATGCAATCTGACCTGGAAGAGCGCGTTGAAGTTGCTGAAGAAATCCAAACTACACTGCAGGGCATGGTTTCTGCTGGTGAAGGTATGGACCGTCGTACTGCTTTGGCCTACCAACAAGCCTTTAAAGGTCTGATTGGTACTGTGTTACCTAACCCGGTCGGTACTGTTGAAAACTTTGGCGGTGACGCCCAGCGTTTAGAAGCTACTAAGCGCACTCTGCAAGGTATCGCTGATACCCTGAAGAAAATCTGGGAAGCCATCAAAGCTGCCGTAGTTCGTGGTATCGCTGCCATTAAAGATTTCTTCGCCAAACTGTTCGGTGGCACTGACTCGCTGAAAAAGCGTGCAGAAGCTCTGCGTAAGAAAATCGCTGATGCTAAATCTGAAGGTAAAGAAGCTCCTTCTGAGAAAATCAAAGTGTCTGGCGGTGTACGTCTGCACGTTAGCGGTTCTATGGAACCAAGCGCAGTTAAAACTGGTTTAGCATTGGCTGCCAACGAAATCTCTGAAACAGCCAACAAGTTGTTAGAAGGTGCTGGTGATTATTACCAAACCCTGGCCAAAGATTTGAAGTCAACCAACGAATCAGTGGTTGAAAAGTTCATCAGCAAAGGCACTAAGAACAACATTGATAAATCAGTTGCTTCTCTGGGTTCAGCTGTATCATTGGCTCTTCGCATGAAAGGCAAACCATTGCCAGGCGGTAAGGCTATCATTGTTGAAGTAGGTTCAAACAGCGAAGAAGAGAAATCTTTAGCTGGCAAAATCTACATCGGCGATGCACCGAAGGCTGAGTGGAAAGAATCTACCGAAGTAGCTGCACCATCTCTGGCTGATTTAGAAGCGATGTTAACCAGCATCGAATCGATGATCGCTAAAATGGAAGGCGAGAAGAAAGATGCTGAGAAATTAGCTTCTGACCGTGACGCCGCCATCAAAGCTGGTGACGAACTGATCAAAGCTGGTGAAGCTGGTAAGTTATCTCAGTCATGGGACCAGGCTAAACTGTCTGCTGCTCTGCGTCTGACTAACATGTCTTTCAACCGCACTCTGTCTTCTCTGAACAGCTACCTGTTCGGTGTGAGCCGTGCTGGTCTGCAGTACGTTGATAGCTGTGTATCTTCTTACAAGAAGAAAGCAGCTTAAGTAACGACTTACTGATTCGGTAATACGAAGAAGTGTAAGAGCACTCAGGGGCAACCCTGAGTGTTTTTATTCGTCATTTTAGTTGACTTGGAGTTTAGTGCGATGACATTTTCTACTGACGAATTAACACATGCTGAACTAATAGCTCCTCAAGTGCAGGGTGCTGTTCATGAGGCAGACATGTTATCAGAAACATTTGAGCAAAGCTGCACTGTGTTGTCTGAATTAAATACCCCTGATGAATTGTCTCTGCAATCACGTCGTCTTTGTCACACTACTCTGCAAGGTATGGTTCATCATCACGGTTTAGATATAACACTGCAGTTTGAGAACACAGACGGTAGTTTAAAAGAAACAGCTACTCGTATCAGCATTAGTGCAGCAAAAGCAATCGTCGCTGCAGGTGAGATGGCGTGGGGTAATCTTGCAGACATGTATGTTCGTAGTCTAGCAGATACAACAACAATTCGTGGTTACTTGAGTAAATTAAATAATCGCATGGATTATACTCAAGGAAAAGAACAAGGCGATGAGGTGTTAACCTTTAAAGGGTTATGGTACACGTTAAGCGTAGATGGTAAGAATCCACGTGATGCTCGTGATATTCTACTTAACATCAATCGCATGACAGAAACATGTGATGCAGTTCTTAACAAATGGACTAAGGAAATTGAAACGGCTGGTAATTTATTTTTAAAGGTAGTAAAGAAATACGACCCTGCTGAAATGAATAGCGAGTTAGTTTTACGTGACTTAGTACAAGCTGCTGAGAAGTTAGACTTTGGTTATCTGCAACGTATTTTAAAAGTAAACAAAATCACAGACCCTCGTTATGAAGGTCATGTGTACAAGAGTGAACCTTTAAGTGGTGATTACTCATTGTTTATTTATCGTCCTGATTTATTTGTGTCTACTAAAGCAGATACTGTAAAACGCGCTGTATCGCTTCGTCGTCGCACATTTAAAATACAGCGAACTCATCCCACCTATCGTGTAAAACTCGATGAGGTGAAGATACAGGCGCTTTCGGTGGATGATGTCGCAGAGATACGTGAATCGATTAAAAAGCTAATGGATGTGTTAGAAAGTTATGACCGCAGTGGACGTGGTAAGGCGATAGTGAAGATTGGTGAACAGATTCAAGGTCATCTTAAGAACGAGATGAATTTCCTTGAACGAAATGTAGAGTTTCTTTCTGGGAACTACACAGCCAGTGTGTATCGTTTTTCAAATGCATACATGCGCTGGGCATCCGACCCAATGAGTGGATTGATTTCACAAGCCATGGCATTAAGTCGTGCCGCAATTAAAGTGTGTAACGCAAGTTTATCAGCTTATCAATAAAACTAAGGAGGGCGTTTGCCCTCCTTTTTATTTCCGATAGGTGGGCGGGATGGTATGTAATCGACTTAAACTGAGGGATTGTTCATGGCGAATTTAGTCATTGATTTGGCAGATATTGATGAGTTAGTGACACGTCGCATCGCTATGGATGTCGTGCGTGGATTCATCAACAAATTTAATCTACCTCATAACACCACTATTTTGTTACCCAATAGCGAACAAGAAGATGTGTTGTTAAATGTAGAGAACACAGATAAAAACGTTCAAGGGTATTTCTCTCGAATGAAGTTTAAACTGTCTATTGAAGATGTGCATAAAGAAGACAAGATTGGGTCAAGTTACGTTCAACGTCATGACTACAAACCTTTGTTTGTTGATAACGAGTTAGGTATCGTTGCGTCTCCGTTGTATGAATACAGAACCATGACGATTAACTTTGAAGTGATTACGTCTGACAAAGTAGTGTCTGAAAAGCTTCGTACTCAAATTCAAGAGAAGTTTAAAAATGGTGCTCGTGGGTTTATGCATGAAGCAGCGTACAGCTATCCACTACCACTAACATTGTTAGGTATTTTAACACGTATTTACCGTACCACTCGTTTTGATCAAAGTGCTGCTGCAATGTCTGCGTGGTTGTATACACACTTAGATGAACAGGTGGCACAAGTCAGTACATCAGCCACAGCAACACCACAGCTGTTTAAGAATGAGGCACAACAGTTAATTCAAGGGAAGTGGGATTTCGTTGGTGCTCCTCAAAAGGGTCAGAGTCAGCGAGATGGTACACAACAAACCATCAGCTTCTCGTATGAATTAAACTACGAGCGACCTTACCAAATTGCGTTAGACTATCCTGAGATAGTTCACAATAAATGGATACCCGCAGAGCTGCGTCCAAAAGAACGTAAGTACAGTTGGTTAGAAAAGTTATCTATCCCAAGTCGCTTCATTCATTGGATTCACAGCTTCTCGTTTTTAAGTGGTGTTGATTTAAGAGACCAAGGCGTTGCGGTCCCTTACTTTGTTCAGTGGTTTCCACGGTATTACTTTCCGTACACAGAATCACTATTTCGCATCAACATGATTGTCAATGAAAACAATCTTCGTGAAGTAGGTAATTTAGGTGACTTAGGTGAAGTTAACTTTAAACCAATCGTTCTTGATTATATTCGGTCGTGTGGGCAAGATATTTTTACCCATCGAAGTTCATTTATTCATGTAACGTTATTTGAAGATAACTCATTAAAAGGTCCTGAATCATTAGTCATTGATTCTGACTTGAATGTAAGTACAACGTTCGATATGGATATTAACAAACGGTATAATCTCCACATCACTGCGTATTTCTTCTTAAGACACATTCAACCTGCAGCACAAACTGCGATTCGTCGTAACCCAGATTTAGGTCATTTAATTTTAGGTGGTTTAGATGAACGGTTAAAGACAAACGGTATTCTACCGCTACCTGTGTTTTCAGGTGAGATTGACAAATACGCATTTGACCAGTGCTGTCAGTGGATTGAACGTAACGGTACAATCTCCATTGACACCCGTCACACATTGAGTCGTTTTATTGTGGGTGACTATGTATTGATTTCACCGTAAGATTTTCTTATTTTTAACGAGGTAATTTATGGCTTTTGCAACAGATGACGAACAACCTGTGCAACCAGCACCCGTTCCTGCTGTTCAAGATGTACCGACGTATCAGTCAAGTATTATCCAAACTGCAGATACACCATTAAGTAGCATTTTGCAATACGCAGAAGGCTCACCTACTACGGTGGATTATTATTCACAGATATTAGGTCCTGACCAAGCACCTCGTGTGTTTAGTCCTGAATCAAGTAGCGCTGCACAGCACTATCATGAAATAAAAGGATTGCGGGTTTTATTTAACGATGGATTTGACCCACAAAACGTACCTGACCAAAACAGCTTTGAAATTGAAGGAACGATTACATTTACACCGGGTACTGTGATACCAAATACGGGTGATGTGGTTGCAGGTGATTTTGGTGATGGTCGTGAGTATCTTGCCAGTGTGGGTTTAGTGCGACCACTTAGTGTCACACTCCAAACTGGTTACACGGCTCCTATTCGTATCATTCACTTACAAGAACCATTGGTAAAGAAAGAACTTCTTTCACGTGTTAAACGGCGTAGTGTATTTCGTCAAGAACTTTTGACGATGAATCGCAATCCAGTGATAAGCGAAGTCATTAATGATTTTATTAGTGAATCCCAACTTATCATGACACGTTTAAAAGCACAGTGGTGTCGTCAGTTTATTTCACGCGATACGCAGTTTATTCTTGTTCCAGAGCAATCTCAATTAACACATGACCGGTTCATCACCATGGCTGTGTTGCGTGTATTTGGCGTATGGGATAATAGTGAACTACGACACATGTACAATCCGTCTATGGATAGTCATGGTGTGTTCTCATCGCGTTCACTGTGGAACGTGATTATTGATGGCGATGATTTAGGGAATCAAATTTTTAAACGTGCAGGGTTAGGTACAACACAATTACTCCGCACACATCCTACAATGCGTTCGCTGTTCTACAGTTCAATCCAGCGTATTGTCGTACCAAAAGACGACCCGTACGATGTTGACGATGAATTATCATCACGGAAGTTTCAAGGGTTGGTTGCATTTACAGATAAAACCAATAACCCAATTACATCTGCATTGTTAGGTGAAACGCCAGAAACATCAGCAGACGGTGATACTCCTGTATTTGTAGATACAGCACTTCAAACACTCGTTCCAATTAAACCTGTAGTGGTGGACGATTACTACGTTTTATCGTCTGCATTTTACGAAGGACGTTTAACTGAGATGTCTCAGTTGGAATACTTTGTGACCATGATGATACGTGGAAAAGACATTCACTACGAAGACGTCTTACCGCTGTTACGTGCAGCAGGTACATGGGACCCATTAGAACGATTCTACTATCATCCACTTCTAGTGATGTTGGTTGTGTATCTTCAACGGAGAGTGTACTCATGAACGTTCCAACGCACCGCAAAGATATGTCACTTGCACAGCGCCTCTGTTTCATCTATTACATCGTAAAGATACCAGAAGCCTTTGTAGATGACCCTATTACACAATTGGTAGGTCGTCGAAAAACAGGGAACTCAAAACGTGATGCTGAACTGTCTAAACACATGCGCCCTCGTCAACTGACTATAGCTGAGATGACAAAGCTCTACTCGGAAGGTTGTCGTCCAATGGATTTTCATCGTCCTAACGATGTAGTTCAAGCGTATGAAGATGTGGTAGATTACTTAGCTGATTTACGCACCCAGTTTGAAAGCCCTTTTCATAAACCATCGGTTCCTACGGAATACATTGAAAATTTAGATTTGTTTGCAGCCTTTCTTTTTGAAGGCGTTCGTCGCATCGATCCAAAATATCAATACCGTGGGAACGCTGCACCTGTGCTTGGTAAGTTTATGGCACGTCGAGCCAATAAACATAAACGGTATATGGATGCATTACAGAAGTCTATTCGTGATGCAGAAGGGAATCGTGTAGTTCCACAACACCAACCTATCACAGGGTCTATTCTGGAAGCATTAGAAAACAAATAGTGCTACTTTATTAGAAAGGTATACTTTATGCGTATCGTTGATACTCCTATTTATTCAGAGTTTTTACAAATATCAAAACAGGGTGAAAAACCTGTTCATTTTGAGAATACGTTTGAACTCTTAATTGATGGCGAACTTATTAAACCGTTTAAATTACTTTCTGTAGAGATATCTCGCAGATACTGCCCACTTCCATCATCACCGCGTGCTCGCTACACGGATAAAATCCAAGTAACTGCACAATTTGGTGAAGGAACCATGCAGCATAAAGTATACCCTAACAAAGAGCGCTTAATCGCAGTATTAACCAAGAAATCAGTTGGGGAGGGTGGTACTACCAATAACGCCTCAGAAACGACTACAGAGCGTTACAGAGCGTTTTTATTGGATGGTAAATCTTCTATCTTAGAAAGTAATGTAACCTTCTCAGATGACGAAGAGACGATGGATAGAGGCGGGTATAAAGTAGTTTATTTTGAACTACTGAATTTATCTGTAGAGCAGTTACGATTGATGTCTGCACCTGGACCTTCATTTCGTGACATGAAACTTCAAGACATCTTGTTAGGTGTCTTAACTCTTTCAGCAGGACAGATTGAGTTGCCAGATGAAGATAGATTGGAAGGTGTGACTGTAGAGAAAACAAACCATGTTGATGTACGCGACTATGTGTTTGTAGAACAGGGATTACCTTTGATGGATTTTCCAGGTCATCTGCAACAATCCATTGGTGTATATTCATCTGGTCTTGGTCACTATATCCAAGGGAAGCGCTGGTATGTGTATCCTGAATACAATTTAAAGCGATATGAAATCGCTAAGAAGCGTATGACTGTTTTAAACGTACCTCGTACAGAACTTCCCATGGTTGAGCGCACGTATTTAGACCAAGGTGGAAACTTACTTATTCTGGCTACAGGGCAAGTAGACCACATTGATGATACGGATTTGCAACAAGTCAACTTTGGTAATAGCGTTCGCTTATTAAAAGGGGATGCTGCATTTAATGGGTTCTGGGAAATTAAAGACGACAAGGTTGTTGTCGATAAGAGTAAAAACATACATGAAGTCGCTATAGGACAGAGAGAGACTGGAATTAACACAACGTTTATGAGTGGTGCTAAAACCACCAGTAATATCTTAAACGAAGAATCTAAAGTCGCTCGTCGAATGGGTAGCTTCATTCGCTTCACATGGGAAAACGCAGATGCTGATTTAATCACACCTGCGATGCCCGTACGTTACATTTTCATGGTAGGACAAGAACTCGTTACTCTGTATGGAACGTGTGTCTCTGTTGAATGTAAAAAGATTAATATCAATCAAGGGTCTCAAGCCAATCGATTTATTCAAATGGCAAGTGTGACCTTATTTGTTGAAAAATACACCCTTAAACCAAACAAGGGTTAACCGGAGTTTCTTATGTCAAAAACATCACACGGTAAAATCATTGCATTTGAAGGCCCTGATTTTGTTGGTAAAACAACACTGATATCTGTGGTAAGTGAACATTTAACAAGTTTAGGTTTTATTGTTCGCGTATTCAGACAACCCGGTGGTACACCGTTTGCTGAAAAATTGAGAACTCTGATGTTAGAAAAGTCAGACACACCAGCGAACGCTATCGAAATGGCAGCGTGCATGGGTGCATCTCGAATCATTGCAGGACCAACCATTCATGAGTTCGTAAGTGAAAGTGAATTTCATATCGCATTAGTTGACCGTTGGTCACTATCAAATCGCATTTATCAATTGTCGCAACAAATAGCTCGGGTTAAACTTAACCCTACGTTTGAAGAATGCAGCATTTTGCAACACTTGGCTAAAATCATTACTGATTTAAACCACTGTACGCAACTTCACAGTGATGCGTTAGTGACTATCGTCTTAGATGAAGACGATGCGATTTTAGATGAACGTAAAGCGCAAAGCACTCGCACTGATGTTCGGATGAAAGCCTTGGGAGATGTGTTTACAAAAACAATGCGTGAAATGTATCGTGCTTCGTTTAAAGAACCAGATTCCCACACATTTGACGACGTATTCTTAGGTTCTCCACATCACTTGTTTTTAGGTAATGCGATTCATGTCCACAGCGGTACACGCGGACTGATGGAAGTACAATACACTGAGCAGTGGAATGAAAATACTCAGTGGGTGATTCAATTACTTAATCAGGTCAAGTTACTCAACAAATGAGGTCTTACGAATGTTTTCAAGTATTGAAGCATTTCTACGTAATCAACCGCATAAAGGGCTTCACACAGAAGCCCTTGTTACGATTACTTACAATCAACCTAAAGTAAACAGGTTGTATGAATCTATCGCGCAACTTCACAGTGAGATTGATTGGTTGTGTACAAAACCATCGTACAGCAACGGATTAAGTTTACAGAAATTTGGATGCACTGTAAACGAGTTCGAATGTGCAAGGCAGTATGAATTTGGTTCAAGCTTTGAGAGACGTCCTTTAGTACAGTTTCAAAAACCTGAACTAACTTCAATGGATATCTATCCACAGATTCCATATCACGAAACACATCATGTGCTTCAGTATTCAAAAGAGACACTTCACGATATGTATTTGGCGTATCGTTCCCAAGTGTACACAACACGACACCCTCACGATTGGAAAGAAGCGTTGTGGGTGCGATTACTTGATGCAAATTTCCATGCGTACAATAATGCTGAATACGCGTTAGCTGATATCTTAGTTAAAGGGTCAGTACGAGGAATGGTGTGTGAATGGTTTGACTATGATGTCTATCGTGAGTACATGGATTCACCCAATACAGTTTCAAACCTGAAACTCGTAGAGAAATTCCTATCTGGTGAAAACCCATCTCTTTCATGGGTAGGGTCGTTGTTTCCTACTGCTATTTATAGTGGACATTCCATTGTAGGTCCAAACCGTCTGGATTTCTTAACCGATAAAGAGATTGAACTGTATCGATTATTAAATCGCACTGGGTATCGTCAACTTACACTGCAAAACACATTGATGTTAACTACGTTTCCCTATGAAGCGATGCTAAACGTTATTTGTATTGGTGAACGGGATGATAAGTTCTTTGCATCTCATTTAAAATGCGTAGATGAATCTATTGCAGATAACAGCAGTGATATTCTTGTTCGTTATGACAAATCACTGGGTGTTATTGATGGGGATTGGTATCTAGACGTAACTCGCTTACAAAGCGCTGTGCTAGTCCATGGTGTTTATAAAACGACACTAGGTAAGAAACCATTCAATTGCTTTGACTACACATTTACTCTAAAAGGTGACGTTCTTTATTTGGAAGTTCAGTTACCTAATGGATTTGATGATATCTCATTATTTCATCACGTCTATCGAGCAAATGTGTTACTTCATCGAATCACACAATACTTAGGGTTAGTGTTTGGTGAATCTACGGTAGTCGCACGTGGTGTCACTGTAGATTACTCAGTCGAATGGAATCTTTTACATGAGTCTGCTGAGCTTTTGTTAAAGCCTTTAGAATCCTCTGTAACAAGTTTCTATGAAACAAGTACAGTGTGTTACCCTCCTTCTGATAACTTAACAAATGTAGAATGTGAATAGGGAGCTTCGTGCTCCCTCCTCATATGACGGAAACGTCATTCACTTTTATTTTTTGTTTATTTTTTGCATAAGGAGATTCTTATGCTTTTTTGGCGGGATAACACTTTGTTCGTAATACGCACATTTGATGGGATATGCACGTGGTTGTTCCTTGTGTTTACACTTGGATTAACAATCACCTATGTGAACATTATTAGTGCAGAGATAGCTCACGTTGTAACTGCAATGTGTGCCATTGTTTATTTCTCTGTTCGAATGATTATTCACACCTATCGATTGATATTTGTCCTTTATGGCACAAGTTACCCACGTGAACGTTTATACGTCATGTTGTCGTTACTTGTGTATCCATTTTTATTGTATTCAACAATCATTAAGCGAGTAACGAATACTCGAAGGATGAAACATGAGCACTCTCCCTAATTCAACGACTCCAGCAAAAACAACTGCACCACCGACCACAACGTCTGCGGAGACTCAGTTCCCCAAAGCAATCAGTGATGCACAGTTTAAAACGGCGTTACCTGTTGTCGATGTAGGTAAGTTACGCAAACTCACACAGAGTGCGTTTAATTCATCACCTTACGTTAATTCAGTGATGGGAAACACCAAGTGAAACAAAGTGAAAAGAAACGACGCGAATTACAATCCACACTGGCTAAGCTTCAAGCGATTAAGCCACGTACTGACTCTGTCGTTGAAAGTATACGTATGGTTCAGATGGAAATCCAATTGTTAAGACAACGACGCATATAACCATGACTGTAGTGGCAAATGCCACTACAGTCATGTATGCTCATTATGAGCATTTTATTAATCCCAACTAATCGCTCCAGCAGAGGCGTTTTCTAATCGATAGATACCACGGTCTTCACCATTGATGTCATCAGGAATATACCCGACTTCAGCAAATGGTAAGAAGAAATGACGATGTTCAACAGCGGTGTCTTTTGGTGTACGGTGTTTACCACGATGCACTGCAAGATACGCTTTATTGTTGTGCCTTACAATATCTAAGAAAATCTCTAAGTCAGCTTCGTTAGCAATCCGTCGTGAAGCATCCCAGTAGTTCTTAGACGCAATCTCCGCTACAAAGTTAGCAACCCCACTACGTTTTACTGTCATCGCTTCTTGTGATAACTGGTGTGGTGTTACAAACAGAATATCACGAGCCAACATAAAGAGACGTACAGTTTGGAATAACATACGAACTTCTTCACCAGCTACACCACCTTGCATTCCTTTCTTATTAATAAGTGCTAAGTAGTCAAAGTAGATGGCTTGTACATCATACCCTTCAGATTCTTTCTCAATGATGAAGTTAAACAAATCCATCGCTGTGAAGTTATTCGAATCCAGTAAGAACATCTCCACATGAAAACCAGTAGCCTGTAAACGACTACTAATGTAATCCGCAGCTTCTTGTGGGTCAATGTCACGTAGATTAACCGCAACACCTGTTTCATTCTCTTTCAGAGCAATGTACATCCGAACTAAATCTTCTTCTGCACGGTTTTCTGATGAGAAATAAAAGATAGCAGGTTTCTTTTCTGGGTCTTCTACTTCTGGTGTATTGTAGATACATGCATGACGGAATAAGTCATGAACAAAACCTGATTTGTAGTTGTGCGTTAACGCACCCACAAGTACAGTCATCCCGCGACGGAAGTTGCCAGCATCACCCAACATCTTGTTGACTTTCTGCCACCCTGATTTAAAACCACCCTTACCTGTATTCTCTTCTTTTGCTTTAGCGATGATATCTGCAAGTGAAGAGGGGTCAGACATGCTGGCTTGGTTTAGAATAAAACTTTTAGCCTGTGGAGACATCTTGTTTGAATAACTTTCAATTTCCACTAAAACTTCTTCACGAAGTGCTTGCCAATTCTGTTCAGCACCTTGGTAGAACAATTTGCGATAGGCTTTATTGATAGCGTCTTTAAATCCCATCAAATCTAAGTACGCGTGCAGCTCTTCACGAAGCTTCTTTGCTATCCGCTGTAAGTGAGCAGGTTCTAATTCTAAATACTTCTGGATAGGTTCTAATGCTTCGTACAACGTCAAATCCTGACCAACGTCTACACGAAGTTGTTGCATCACTAACTCAACCTCAAACCCTTCTCGGCTTTTATTGGTGGCTAGTTCATAAATGGTTTGACGGATATTCATAATGGCGAAACGACCGACATCCGTTTCACTCACTTGCTCAGGTAGTTTTAATTTTTCTAAACAGCGAAGAATAAGGTCTGTGGATTTGAATTCACCACCTGTTAATTTGTTCTCACAGATAAGAAGAGTAGCTGCTTTGACAAGAATCGATTTGGTATCCATGAATAACATCCATTGCGTTCAGATAGTAATTAGTATGAGTCTATGACATTTACGTCTATAAAATCATCTGGGTGTGTATTTTTTTAAATGGAGCAACTTTATGCGTCTTCTTTATATACCGTCCTGGCTTGCTGATACGCTTCGAAATGCAGAACAACCCTTAAGTGTGTTGTTAAACCCAGCTGAGATAACAAAGTACGTTTCTCGCTCTGATTTGATTCAAGTGTATTCTGCCACCAGTTTTTTTGACCACTACATCTATCACAAAGGATTTAGTGATGCAGTTCGTCATGAGTATTCCTATTCACCTGGGAATGTGAATCACGCAGCAGAACAAAACTACTTATCAGATTCAAGTGCAAATAGTTGCACACTGGTTCATCCTTCTGGTGTTCGTAGTGAAATCAATCGTGTTTACGCACATGCAATTAACAGAGCATTTAACGTACCTCTTTATTTTGGTGGTATGTTGGTTGATACACCGTACTACAATGATTTTATAGTAGCAGATAAACGCCTTCACCATGAATATGAAGATGTGTTTAATTACGAACCCCATTTTCGTGGTGGTGCTCGTTTTGTTGCTAATCTGTTCAAATTACTTACCGCTGACGTAGTTGGTTTTAATTTAGATACAGATACCTTTTATTATGACATTGTCCAACTTTCAGCAGACACGTTTGGTATTGTACCTAAACGTAAACTGCGAGAAGCAGACGGTGGCGTGGTGAAGCATGTGTCACTTTTCGACATGGAAAAAGTAAGCTTTGCTTTACTTGTCGATGAATTGACACGTTTATCATATGTTCATAAACCCTCACTCTCAGCTTTACATGAAGTTGAGATGTTAAGTTTATGGATTGAACAGTTACCACTCGTTAGCCAACTATCAGCTTAAGTGGGTAACTACTGTAACCAATGGTATAGTGGGTTATCCACTACGATATTTTTACTTTTCTGCGCAAGGAAAATAACATGAGTACAAAACAACGTTTCTCCAAAGCTTTATCAGCAATGCTGGGTCGAGTGGAAGAATCCCTGAAACAAAATGCACCGCAATTCCAGGACAAGTTTTACAGTGCAATGACACTGCAAAGCGACGCCGCCAACTTCGACGATGAAGAGCTGAAAAACACTCAGACTTCTATTGCTGAAGAGCTGGTGACTATGGCCAACGAAGTCGATGCCGAGTTAATCGAAAAAGACGAACTTGAGCCACTGACTGTTCAATCTGCCGCTATCAAAGCTGGTCTGATGATTTCTGCATTATACGGCAACACCAACGCTGCTGGTAAATATGCTAAAGCCGCATTAACCAACAGAAAGACTGGTGATGACGTTATCACGTTACAAAGCATCCAGTTTGGTCCTGGTGGTGAAGTTGAAGTAGCACGTCATGGTGACTACACGCAACAATCATTCGACAACAACGAACTGGGTAAATACATTCCACGTTCAGTATTGTTTAACGTGTTAGCCAGCCGCCAAGACCGTTTCGGTGAAGCATGGTTCCCAACTCACGTTATGGCTCCATCAGAATCAGGTTTAGCGATCACTGTTGAGCGTCAGGAAGTCATCAGCTTCGCTACTCGCGATGCCAATGGTAAGCCAATCTCTATCCCGCGTAAATCGCTGGTGAAAGCATTTAAAGACCACAAAATTTTAAGCCGCCCTTCTACTGAGCTGGTGCCGTTTGTTTCTGCTGAAAACGACGTGTACATGATTGACGAAGCGCTGGTCGGTAACCGCAACTTCCCAGTTGGCGATGCGAACATCGTAACTCGTCCGCTGAAAATCGGCACTGAAGTAAACATGTTGGGTGTGTCTAACTCTCCAACTCTGTTACAAGGTGGTGTGTTAAACACGACTGACGAAATGGCCGTGGGTGGTGGCGTAAAAGCACTGTACGTATCTTTCACAGATGGTACTGCTACTGAAGTATTCAGCTTCAACACTGAAATGGCTTCACGTAACCAATTCAACCCAGCGCCGCAAGGCAAAGACCGTGACATTCAGTTAATGATGCCTGCGGTAACGTTGATTCTGGATAAGAACAGCAAACTGCACAGCGACGTTGACTCTACTTTGTTAGCCCGTATCAAAACGGATGACCTGGTTGTTAAGTTAACTGTAGCAGTCACTGGTTACGGTTCTCTGCAAACTTCAAACGTTGTGGTCAACGCTGCCAAAATCAACGTGGTTGAAGTGGTCAACGCTGCCAAAGAAAGCCTGCCTCTGGGTGATGGTGTAGGTAAAGAAATCGCTGATTTAATCAACGGTTTAGCACCACAAGCAATCGCATGGGACCCAATGTTCCGTCGTTCAAACACCAACTGGCGTACTCTGGGTGACTTAGTTGATGTATCATCTTACAGCATGATCATCGACGTACAACCAGGCTACCCACTGGCAGTTATCAGTTCTACTGAAGAAGAACAACACGGTATGAAGTTAGCTGGTATCATTAACGCTAACCGTGCTCGTACTTCAAACTCAGCAGTAACTACACTGATTAACTACGTAGACCACTTAGGTGCACAAACCGAAGCTCTGCGTCGTGGTGTGGATGTTGATATCGCAGGTCAAGGTAAGTGGTTAATCACTCCGTACCATGCTGAAGTGAACTGTGACGTTGTAGACCGCGTTCGTAACCGTCGTAGCGGTGAGTTAGTGCAAGATATTTGCTGGGTACTGGTAGATGCTATCCGTGACGCAGCGTATCAGATGTACACTGAATCACAATACGGTACTGTGTTGGAAATGGTGACTGGTTCTCCAGACATGAAACCAACTATCGTTATCGGTTGTGACCCAATCACTGAACGTTACTTAAACATCGCTGGCGATACTCGTCTGCTGGGTGATAAGTTTGATGTTCAGGTTGTGTCTACTTACGACGACCGTATGTATGACAACGCTGTCGACGAACGTACTCTGTACATGTCATTCACTCGTAAACAGCCAGGTCACTTAGACTGCGCTGGTTTTGGTACTTTCGCTATCATTCCTGAAATGATGCAGAAGATCACCATGGACCGTGATGGCACCACTTATACGCAAGACCGCGTGATTCCTCGTCAAATGCACGTACCGGTATTACCGTGTGCAACCAAAATGACGATTAAGAACCTGTCTGCTGCTGTAAACGGTCAGATTTAATTATCTAACCGCAACACATGAATCCATGTGTGTATAAGGAGGAGGGCTAACGCCCTCCTCTTTATGCGTCTTTTTTTTTTTCGAAAGTTTTTGAAACATACATTATAAAGGTGACATTAACAATAATAAACCCTTCGTTTATTTTAGTATTCAGGATTCAGGCGATGGAAGATGATGCGCTATTAACCGAATTTAATCTAACGTACAGATTAGCCACAACAATTACAGGTTATTCAACGGTAGATGCAAAACAAACACAAGTCAGTAAAACCGTCAATTATCACAACCACAGCACGGAGATAGTAAACGTTGTAGAACGTTCAGGGCTTCATTTTAGATTATTACCAAGCGACGTCTGTACAGGTCGCTTCATTGTGACTATCACCTACATGGTCACGGCACGTGCACATATTGACCCAACGCACGATATTTCTGAAGAATTACTTTCCAAAAAGAAAAACATCTCTGCTGAGGAGGAAGCTTTATTATCACCTGTTGAACATGCACGTAAATCACACAACCATGGTCGTGGTGGTCGTTCACATACGTTTACTGTAGAGTACACGTATTCATTGACAGACTTATTACGAAATACAGTCAAAGGGTTGTACCTTGATGAGACTGACCTTGTTGTAACGGTAGGTGACTTTACAGAAGACTCACCACGTCATCCATTCTCAACAGAAGGACGTCGACGTGAATTAATCTGTACAATGTCTTACCAACACACACAACGTTCTATGTACCATGTTGTGCGACTTGTATGTAATTCAGGTGAATTCACTGGGCAGTACATGAACATCGCAGGAGACATTTGCTTTGTTCCTTCGATTAAATCACCGACTGAACAAAATGGTGTGTACATCTACACAGGTCAAGAAGTTCATTCTGTTGTACGTCCAAAAATAGAATACTACACGTATGAGGAAGCGCGTAAGAAATTTGGAATGTATGAAACACGTGAGCTTTGTGAGAACGTTCAGAAAATGCTTACTGCTGAACATGAGCTTCGCATGTCGGAACTTAAAGTTCAGTTAGAAGAAACTAAAATGAACGCGGAACAGCAAAAGCAGAAATACGAAGCTGAGTCGCTAAAGCGTAAACAGGAACATGAGGAGTATAAAGAACAACTTGAGAAAGAAGCTGCTCGTCGTAAAGATGAATACGAGCGTCGGTCTGTTGTTCGTAAAGATGATTCTGAAACTTGGAAAATGACCACGGTTGTTGTAGGTAGTGCGTTAGCAATTGGTGGGCTTATTTTCAAAGCAATGAAATAAACATTTACATGGGATGATAATATTCTGCAACCAGTATAATGAAAGAGAGCAACACATGGATCAAATAGGACTACAGACTTATCTTGAAGGGGTTCCCCATCTAAACCCCCGAATTGTGAAAGGTATTGCTACTGAACAAATGCGTCAAGCGGTTCACACCATTGACAGTGCGATTAGTAGTATTGCCCCATCATTCCCTGATGGTCTTAAGTATGTCGGCTACAAAGTGTGCGACCCAAAGACAACGTTTTTGGAATTAACAAAGCAACGTGACGGTAATCGTCGTCGTGTGGAGTTGTCACGCAGCGATTTCTTTTTGGTGCGTTATGATTTTACGTATGACGATGGACACGGTCCTGTAAAACTACGTCCGTGTTATTTCTGTTTACCGTTTACTGATGACCAATCGCCTATCATGTTTATTCGTGGTAAACGTTACTCCATCAGTCCAGTGTTAGCTGACCCAGCGTTTAGCATTGGTACGGATTATGTATTTGTGCCTCTGAATAAAAAGCGGGCTAACTTTGAACGAACGTATCAACATTTCTATTTAAATGGTACGATGCATACCACGTACGTTGTATGGGCATGGCTTCACGCAAATGCCAAGCGTCGTACTGGAACAAAGAATGTGATATACAGCACCATAGCACATTACTTGTTTGCACGATACGGACTCACTGAAACCTTTAAACAATTTGCTGCGTGTGATGTCGTTGTCGGTTATGAGGAGATTAACCACACCAACTATCCAGCGGAAGAATGGTTCATTTGCCAAAGTGCTGGCATTCCACCAAAATCAGCGAAGACGGTTGATTACAAGCCTTTCAAAAAGGGTACGTATGAATCCAGTAAACTTCGCATTGCTATTCCTGTATCACAATACAGTCAGATGGCAATTAGTCTTGTTGGCGGTTTCTTTTACATTGTGGATAGATTCCCACAAAAAGTAGAAGCAGCATTCGTAGACAATACAGATTTGTGGATGTTGTTGCTTGGCGTAGTGATTAATGGACCAGGTGCGAGTATCGGTCTTCTTATCAATGAAGTGAAAAACCACTTACAGTCGTTAGACGAATACGTGGACCCTATTGATAAAAAGAACTTTGAAATGGCAGGGTTAATGAACTGCGAAGATGTGTATCAACTATTTGCACACATTGTTGAGTTACTCTCACACCAACAGATGAATCGTGACCGTCGGTTGAGTAATTTGATAGGAAAGCATTTGGTGACACAACGTTATGCATTGTTTGATGTCATTAAACAAATTAACTATTTAAACTTTGCATTACGTAATGCGCAGCACAAAAAGCAGCGTTTAGACGAGATGGAATTGAACAACATTTTGCAGAAGTGGTTCAAACCAACGACCGCGTTTAAAATGACAAACGGTCATGGTGAGATTACACCAATTTCTACAGCAAGTGATAACTTGTATGTAGGGGTTACATCCTCCATGGTCAGTCAAGAGAACGCAGACCCACACAGTGGTGAGAAGTCTCGTATCACGTTAAACAACCCAGCTCGCCATTTAGATTCATCTCTACCGGTTGTGGCGACGTATAACGCCATGCGTAAATCAGACCCAACAGGACTTGACGTGATTAGTCCTTATGTCGAAATCTCCGACGATGGTCGTATTCTTCCATGTACAAAGCACGAAGCTTTATTGGAACGAGTACAGCGTGAGATATGGACCTAACTGCACGATAAGCTAAACGTGTGTATAAGTACATCACAGTTATATTGAATAAATAAAGAGATATACATTATAACTGTGATACAATCCCCCACAGGAGTCGTTCTAACTATGTCACAAAATTTACCAGCATTACCGGATTATCCGATAGACGAGCAATACGTCTCTCAGCTCCCTCGGATTAATTACCAGAACTACGGTGTAGACCGTAAATTAGGTGAAGCTGTCACTGCATTGGTTGTTGATGAAATTCAACGTCGTACTGAGCAGGAAGACAATCTTGCCTTCATGTGTTTTAACTATTACAGCTACAGCGGCTTTGAGAACAATGAGTTTGATGAACTGTTAGAAGCTGTGTTTGATTATTTACTGGCGTATTCAGATGTAAACAACGTCGACCCGTATGAATTACTTCCTGATTTGGTGGTTGATGCGGTGACTGCAAAGTGTGCGCAATTAGCACAAACATGTGGTTTCGACCGTTACTTCCCAGCATACCGTCAAATGGTCAGTGAAGGGATGCGTCTTGCTAATGAAATCATTAACTTCATGCGTTCAGTTTCCGCACCAGCTCCAGCACACCAGCGTGGTCCACAACAACGTACAGCACAACGTTCAGCCTATAACGGTCCTGTTCAACAAGGTCGTCAAGCGCAACAACAGCGTCCAGTAGTGCGTAGTGGTGTAGGTAATCAGATTCGTAGCGATGTTCAACAACATACGTCGATTAACCGTGCGTATACTGCACCTACAACACACGTTACTCGTCCAGGTATCGGTGCAGTAGGTCAAGGTAATGTTACACGACCAGAGCGCGAAGTTGCTCAGCGTCCTGCAACTAATAGTCGCACATTTGTACCAACAGGTACTGGTGCGCTTAAGACTAGCAGCTATGCTCGACCAGGTAACGCAGTACAAGCTCAATCTGCACAAAGACCAGCAGCCATTCGTTCAATGGCATCTGCTGATGCGTTTAGTAATGCGGTGCGTAAGCATTTGAATTACGACACACCAGAAGTGTACAATGTACCACTTGCTGTGTTACCAGACCACACCATTTTGTATCGTGAACAAGATGGTACAAGTCAATTAGAATACTACGGTGTCCCCACTAACCAATTAGAAGGAGTTCCAGGCGTGGACTATTTAAAACTCGAAACCGACCCACGTGCTTTAGCGCGCGCAACGCAATCTCAAACCAAAACCAAACTGGCTGATTTACCAGCAGAAGCTCCAGCAGTACCTACTGCTGATACCAAAGAAACGTTTGTGAAAACGCTGGCACCGATTGTGTTACCTGAAACTATCCAGGCCAACACATTGTCGCAAGCTATTGCTGACGCTCAGTCTATTCTGTTCTCTACGTTTGATATTGAACCAAACGAAAACAGAATCCTGGAATTTAAAGTGGACATGATTAACGAGCATCTGTATTGCAGTGTAGAAGATGCCGACCACATCCGTTCACTTAGCCGTAAGCAGGAATTCCACACACTTCGTGATTTGTTAAAGACTGTTCGCAGTGAAGTGGATGAAAGCGTGTACTGGGCGATTGAAGACCGTATCACGATGATGTTTAACAACACCATCGAAAGCAGCTTAGGTTTGAAAGTTAAGATTGATTCGTTCAGTCAAGACTTCGACGAGCTGATTCCTTATCTGGGTAAAAAGTATCCAAACATCAGCGAAACTGCGGTGCAGAAGTTCTTAGCTACTGCACTCTTTGCGATGACTCGTTCATTAACTGACAAAACACCAAAAGACCCAACGAAGTACGATGGTATCTTGCGGTTATCAGTTCCTATGTACGTTGCTTTATTACCCGTTCCTGCTGGCAATTTAAACATTGCATTGATTGAACGCTTCTCGTTGTTAAGTTCAGAAACACATCCTGAGCTGCACAACATCCTGACTAACCTGATTGAACGTACTACAGATGCAAAAGGTGCAACCGTTGTATCTCGTATTGTTCGTACCATCGACGGTATCTATCTGGAAGTCAGTCAGAACGCGTTTGCCAATGACCAGGTGATGATTCGCCAGTATAAACCAAGACCGTTTTAAACGACAGTGGGGTCGTTAGTGGGATAGGGGTACATTTGTACCCCTTCCACTTTTTTATGCCCACTAAGGACATTTGTGAACACTCTATTGTTTTTAGTTGAAGCATGGTTATCGTTTGCAATCACAAAGCAAGCCGTACCTAAGCTAAATCGAACTGCTTACTTTCGCGACTATTTAAGACTGTACGATGTTTCAACACTTGATGAAGAAACAAAAGTATTTGTACATGAGTGTTTATCGCATTCATCTGACGATGCATTTTATCAGCATCTCTTAACACGGACAAAACAAGTGACACGTTGAGCGATGTGCTCAACGTGTCACTATGTATCGATTTTACTCTGACATCACTTGATGTCTAAAAAAATGGCAGGAAGTACCACTTCGGTGGACGTAAAAGTAAGGGGTGTTATCACCCCTTCTTTTTTTGTTTATTTTTTGTACACACTATTCATTTGGGAATGAAGCAAGTACCTTAGGACGCATTGATGGAATAGGCACAAAGTAGCGAGCACTCGATTCTGTAAAGAACCGCACTCCAATGGTCATCTTCACATCGTGACGCGACACCCCTTGACGAAGTGTTTTGTCTTCCCATCGGTTTAAGTTCACGACATCAAACTTAGCAGATACACCCAATCCTTTTACACTGATAGGTGCAATAGTTGGTATCTCTACTCGATGGAATGCTTCCCCTTTTGTATCAATATTACCCGGCTTAATAAACGGGATATCAAGTACACGGTACGCAGACGAGTTGATGGTTTGAATGTATTGCACAGAGTAGCTACTTAAATCACGCATGATGTTAAGCATCGCGCGTTGTAACGCTTCAAGTGACGTTACTTTCTGTGCACTGGACTGAGTTAATTCACTTAAGATACTTGCGTAAAATAAATCCGCGTTGTAATCATTAAAGTCTAAGAAATCAAATCCACGCTCTTGCATCCACTCTTCTAAGTTCTGTCCAGCATTAATATCACAGAACACCCCCATGTGAAAACGACGACTTGCATTCTTAAGAACACCACGACGCATGTAGTGACCTTGTTTTGCATAGTACAATCGTTTATTATTTTGATACGTGTAAATAGTGCGAACCTGTTCATAAAACGCAGCAATGGATAAATACAATCCTGTTTGAGGTGTATTGTCACGAAGCATATTGAGTTCCGCATCCGTCACATACCCAGGTATACAGACTGCTTTTAATTGAGCTAACGTGGGTATTTGTGGATTCAACACAAAGTTGACTTTAAAACGAGGAATACGTTCTATGTTCAACCCGTTACGTCGCGCCACAATAAACCAAGCCGTTACCCATGCTTCTCGTGCAGACAAGTTAATCCGTTGACCAGTGATAGGGTGTGTGACGTTAACAAACGCGTTTAAGCGATTTGTAGCTGCGTAATACTGCCAGTGTTCTAACAACAAATCCTCAAACGAATGAGGTACACTATCTGTTGCATCAAGAAGCGCTGATTCATACACCTTTGTATCTAACCGGTTAATCTGCGAATACGCAAATGCTGTTTCAGCTTCAACGATAGCTGTATCCACAACCCGTGGATTGTGGCGTGCCATGGAGTTCTCTAAACGCATCACGTAATCTACTGACTTCTCTGGATTACTACCATCACCAGGGTGGTCGTTGACCGGTTCTCTAAACACCTCTATCATTGGGATAAGTTCATCCGGCATGTTGTCTAAACGATGCTTAATGACATACCGAGCCAATGGTAAGTTTCTGTCATTGATAATGTTTTGCAAGAGCAATTCAAAGGTGCTTTGTTTACCGATGTGTTGCATGATGTATCGTAAATTACGATACAAGAACAGTTGTTGTTTTAAAGTTAAAAACGACATGTATTTATCAAGTCGACCATTGGAGGCTAAGTATTCACGAATGTGAAACGAGTGCACCATTGGTGTACCACAGTTCTCCACACGTAAGTTTAGAATCTCAGCTAAAATGGCACCATACAAGATACCTTGCGCAACTGCAGGGTAATAGTCGTCTGTGATTTCATATCCTGTTACATTCCAACGCGTTGATACGTTGTAAATGTGTTGTTGCAACCGAGGAATTAAATTCTCTTCTTGTGGTTCAACTAATGTTCTATCGTAATAAAGAATAGTACCATCAGGTGCATCAATGGCATATTGTCTATCAATAGGGTTTAATATCCCTTGAATCAAATCTTCTTGCAATGGAAATTTTTTGACTAAATCTCTGTAATAAAAACTACCATACGCGTAGGCGCGTGCTGTCGCTTTATGTATCTGTAAATTCTCTTTAGTGAACTGAATAGTTTCTAAAGTATCTAATGAGACTACTTCCATCATGCTGTCAGTGATATGGTAGTCACCTGCTAAATTCGCATAATACTTATATTGACGAACGTCTTCTTCAGAATAGCCGTGTGAGATTAACATGTACTGATTAACACGTTCAGCAGTGATTGTTGATTTTACTATCATGGTAAATGCAAGTTGTAGACATTTAGCACGGTATACGTTAAAAAAGCTTGACATGAGGGAACTCCGTTCAAGTCGTCATTCAATGGCTATATTATCCCCGATTAATGTTTATAGTAATCACCAATAATCTGAGCCTATCTTATTTTTTAACCACATCGATGTGAGTAGGGATTTTTATGACTAAAAGAGCCGATATTCGGACAGCTGATCACCGTCGACGTGTTCAAGCATCGATTATTCGTAAGCTAGTGGCAGACCCACAGCTAAACCCGTCGTATGACAGCGAAGGGAACCGTAGACTTGGCCAACCACCGACAACGTTAGCTAACACTATTTCAACGACAACAGCGCAGATATTGGATGATGTAGAATCGTTACGTCAGCTATTGCCTGACGTTGAAGTTGTAGACCAAATTTTGATTAGCAGTATCTTATCACCCAAAGATTTGTCTACACCTCATTTGACGTACTCTGCTGAGATTGAATCAGAATCCACAGAGTTATTGGGGTTAATGTTAAATTACGTGGAAGACTTTTTCACTAAAACATATCAGATTAACAAGAAGCTTCCTACGATGCTTCGTGATATGTTGTTTAAAACAGGTAGTCACATTAGTTTGATTATCCCTGAGTCGACGATTGACCGTTTAATCAACGGTGGTTCATTTACATTAGAGTCAGCTCAAAATATTGTGAATGAACATTTCGTTTTAAACACAAGTCGAGTCCAGAACATCGGATTGATTAGTGACCCTGAAGAGATTGCAAAACGTACTAATAAAGAAGTAGGAGCATTAACACTCCAAAGTTTTATGAGTACAAGCACCTCTGACCTTACACAAGAAATTACGTTGTGTAGATATGTCAATGTCATTGATAACCCTGAAGCGGTAAAAGTACCTAGTTTGTTTGACCAGGTTCGTAAAGAAAAAGCCAATCGCCAACTTTCGAGTCAGTACAGCATTTTAGGTAAAACACCTACGGCAACGTTACAAGCTGAGAAAGACCAACCAAAAGTCAAGAAGTTAAAGATAGAAAAGTTAGGTGCAAACGATGCTGAAATCGAACGTACATTAGCTGACCATCGTGACCGTAAAACTGAACAGATGGTTGAGTTAGGTGTGGACGATTCTGCACCCAACGTAGGGTACGCTGTTGAAATCAACGTCGGCGCTGATGCAGTTGTTCCTATCTGTGGCAACACTCCTGACCAACATTTAGCGTATTTGTTTATTCTTGACCAACAAGGTCAGTTTATCAATACACGCGTTGCACAAGACCACTACCGTGACTTGCAACAAAACTACAGCCGTCGTTCTGATGAAATGAATAGCTCTGTAAGTTCTATTTTACAAGAGCTTCGTGGTTCCAGCACATCAGGAGGTACATCAGGGTTTAGTAGCTTTGAAGAAGCCACTCGGGTATTCTCAGAGGCTATGGAGCGTCGTTTATTTAACATCGCTCGTACTGGTGCAGGTACTGAAGATATTAGTATCGGTGATATTAATAACATCAGTCAAGTCATGTTGGCTCGTATCCTTCAACAGAAGCAAACGCAGATTCTTTATGTTCCTGCACAACTTGTTTCATACATGGCGTTCTTTTACAACAACTACGGCGTAGGTCGTTCGTTGATGGAGAACACACGGGTACTTGCCAGTATGCGTGTACTGGTTATGGTAACCAACTTACTGACTGCAATTCGTAACAGCACCACAGATACAGAGTTAGACATTCAGTTAGACCCAACAGATAGTGACCCAGAAGGAAGCGTTGATGCTGTAGTTAATACCGCACTTCGGATGCGTTCTGCTGCAATTCCTCTTGGTCAAGGTAATATCGGTAGCATGATGGATTTTATCAATCGTGCAGGTATTACCGCTGTTGTATCAGGACACCCTGATTTGCCGGAAATGAAAGTAACGAAGAATGAGAAATCTCGTTCTATGGTTCGTCCTGATACTGAGTTGATGGAAGAACTACGTCGCTTACACTTACAAGGGTTTGGTTTAACACCTGAAGTCGCTGATGCGTCTAAAGACATCAACTTAGCAACAAGCGTGATTCAATCGAGTTTGTTACTAACCAAACGCACATTGGTTATGCAGTCTGAATTTGAACCTCAAGTCAGTGACAGATTGCGTAAGTTTGCAACGATGTCCGAACCTATTGTTTCTAAGTTGCGTGAAATCATTCAAACCAATGGTTCATCAAAAGACAAAACTAACATCGATTTATTGGTTGCGAAGTTCTTGGAAACGTTAGAAGTAACGTTACCTAAACCTGAACTGGTGAGCTTCCAAGCGTTGATGTCAGAATTTGATGAACGTATCACGGGCTGGGAAAAAGCTTTAGAATCGTACTTTGCTGATGAAGTGGGTCAAACTACTTCAAATCCGTTTGTGAATGAAAACATGGAGATGTTAAAACAATCCGTGCTTAACCATTTAAAACGGACATGGTTACGTAGCAACAACGTGTTCCCTGAATTGGATGCATTGATTGAGAAAGACTTAGATGGGAAGACCACATTTAAGTTAGGTGATATTCAATCAGAGCACACGAAAACCATTGACGATATCTGTAAATCGTTTGTGGCATACTACGAAAAACAGGCAAAGAAACGTGAAAAAGCACAAGCAGCCGAAGGTGATGAATTTGGTGGTGACGCAGGAGGTGGATTTGGTGGTGAAGAACCTGTAGATGCAGGTACAACCGAAACACCAACAGATGAAACTGCGGGTACTGTGGATGAAACTTCAGATGAAAATGTTCAAACAGAGAACCCTGTTGAAACATCTGGAGATGGTGCTACAGATGCAGAACCTACTGAGAGTAAAGATGAACCGAAAGAGGGTGCATCCGATACTCCACCTGAGCAACCTGATGATACTGACTTAGGAATGTAACGTGAAGCGGGTGGTCTCACCCGCTTGTTATCCTATGTAACTCCTTCTTTATTTTCTTTTATGAGAACAGAACAATGGAAAATGTAACTCCAACCGTGTATGCTGCAGCAATACAAACGTACAATCAATTGGGGTTAGTGCCTAAGTTTGATCCAGGCGCGACCTTTAATGACTATTTAGGTGTATTCGGTGGCGAAACATTAACTGCTACAGACCGTTATACCACTGGTTACATGAGCATCGGTATCGGTGGTCACACCAACGAAACTGGTCCTGATGGTTTCCCATTAGGTGGAAGCAACATTCACCAACCGGGTGATGTTCGTGCGTTTAAACCATTTCCGTTTATTATGCGGTTAATTACCGATGGATTAAATACCGAAGAACGGAAAAAGTACCGTGGTCGTCGTATTGAATCACATCAAGGTCGTCAGTATGAGTGCTGGTACATTCGCGTTATTGACAAAACACCTTTACAGGTAAACAAGTGGCGTCAAATTAACAACAACGGTCAGATTAGTACGGTGTTGTTTACACCGAATGATGAGAACATTAATCCGACTCCTGTGACACCTACTACATCAACAGGTAGCACGATTCAAGCGACAGGTGATTTCCTTTACACAAGTTGCGTGTACAACTTTGTACTGGATGAAAACGATGCGGCTGAACTTCGTAACTGCGCTGAGATTATTTACAATAACGAGCGTTATGCTGTTATTAGTGAAGTGGTTATTCAAGCAGGTACAGACCGTTTAAAAACAGGTCCAGGTCCAGGTCAAACAACAATCAACTACACAGAAGCTGTTTGTGTTCAACCCATGGCGTTCCTTGTGACTGAATCATCTATGGTAGTCAATAACAAAGGCTACACATGGACGATTGACTTAGGTGCAACTGAACCTCTGGCATCAGCAACCTAATCCTTTGTAAATTAACTTAAGGATATCGAGAGAGTGGTCACCCACTCTCTCGTTTTATATTTATGATTAATTTTGATGAAATCTTACAGTCTCTTCATCCGTATATTCCCGTGGATTCTACTGAGGCTATTTCTCGTGTGAAGTCAATAAACGGAAGCACATTCATGATTCTTTATAAAGCTCCACTTGCGATTGCACATAAGTGTGTGATAGTAACGTTGGAGTTTGCATTCGTAGATAATGTGTTTACCGTGGTGAATAAACAGATTCAATCGTGGTCACGCATTCCTTATCAATTAATTTAATGTTCGGAGTACGTTATGTTAGAAATGGCCCCAGTTATTGAAGCGCAAACATTAAAATATCAACAAATTACAGGTTATGGTTTGACATCAACTAGTGTTATGCACACTCATCCAGATATAGATTATTTTATAATCTATACACCAGGAACAGATCAAACCAGTCTCCAATTTTACACTACAGTTGACGGCAGCCCGATTTTCTTTGCGTTTGCTCAAGCAGATTATGCGGAGTTATCGACTATGCAAGTGCGGTGTATGGAGTATATTTCAACGTATGACGTTTGGGTGGTCTTAGGTAGAAACGGTGACGCCGCAATGCTTCGCATTTCAGATTTAGATTCGTTTCCAACTGTAGAAGTATTATGGCGTGGAACAATTGTTGGATTTGAAGCAGTATTACCTAGAAATATGATACACGGTGGATTTGGTTCCGATTTAATCTTTGTAACCAACGGTTCAAGTATTTATAGATTAATAATAACTCCAACCAAACCAGGTTCACAATCACTAGATTTAACGTACGACAGCGTAATTGCAATTACAGGTAGTCGCGCAATAACTCATTTTCATCGTCTTGATGGTCAAGATATCATTTTAGCATATGGAACCGATACAAGTACCACAAATAAAGTAGTCATTATAAATGGTTACAGCGTTGTTGTGTCTGGTGGTATAAACCCAACCTCTAGTTTATTTATAGGTGCGTGGTATGATCCAAACTGGGACCGTATTTGTGTAATGCTTTCGAGTGGCGGATGGGCTTGTTTTTCAAGAACAACAGGTGCTATTCAATCTCTTGGTGGTGGTACGATTAGTATTAGTGTAAGTAGTCCAACCGCGTGTTTTTACGTAAAGAAAAGTAAAAAGTTATTTATTGCAAGCACAGGTGCAACGCGGTTAATTTATCAGTGTTCACTCGCATCACCCGCAGCATCAAGTGGTACACCCACACTAACTCTTGAACAGAGCTATGCAACAACTGCAACTAATTTAGGTCTAGCTCCAGCTATATTCCTTGCTAGATTAAAACAATTAGTGTTTAGTGGTGGTCATTTATTAAAGTTTAAATAAGGTAACACTATGCTGTATCATCCTTCACAACAACCGTATTGGCATCGGTTCGCTGGGTTTGACCCTGGTAGTCACAATTTAGGTGCAGCTATTGTTGATATTAACTTTGTTACATCTGAGGTGTACGTAGCCGATACACGCACCTTTGTCTCTGAGAAGTTTATTCAGATTCATCAGCGACATGATTTAACAATTTATGGTGATAGACAAGGACGTTTACTGAGTATCGAAGAGTTTGTGTATCGTTACTTATGCGACCATCAACCTGATGTGATTGCAAGTGAAGGTCCGTTTTTACAAATGAGTGTTGATGCTTATGCAACCCTTATTGAGTGTGTTGCAAGTATTCGAAACGCCACGCGTAACTATACACTTGAAATACCGCTTCTTACGTATCAACCACGTAATGTAAAATCAGCAGTCAATGCAAAAGGAACTGAGAAATCAGATATGTATGATGCAGTGTTAGTCTATCCAAAGATTAGTTTTGCGCCACACATTCGTTACGAGAACTTAACTGAACACTCCATTGATGCGATTGCAGTTGCTATTACTGCTGCACTTGATTGGGGGTTTAAACCACAACCGTAGAAGAAGGGGTAATTCCCTTCTTCTATTTCCTTTTTCTTATGTAAGAAGTGAGTATCATTATGCCAACATTTTTACTATCATTGAAAAAAAACGCATTAAAAATTATTGCAGGGATTGCAGTAATCCTTTTACTTGGATGGTACATTCAATCGTTAAACCGAGATATTGCTACACTTCAAAGTGAAGTAACCTCAACAAAAGAAAAAGTCATTGATAGCAATGCCGTCGTGGAGTTTGAACAAAGCAAAGCGGCTATCACTGATACTGTAACAACCGCGACTGTGGAAGAGAAAGAAAAACTTACCACAGAAACTAAAACCATCATTGTTGAAGTGGAGAAGACCGTTGAACGCATCATTCAATCTGCACCTGAAAAGAACCACGTGCCTGCTGTTACTCACACTGTTGTTAATGGGATGTGGAACCAATACTGTTTACTTGCAAAAGACGACCCTGGCTGTACCGCCGAATCATCTCCTAAAGCCAGTGAAGGCAGTACCACCCCCACCTCGCGGTGAACTTGACAACCAACGTGCTGAAAAGATTATTGAAGCACTTGGTAAGTTGTACAACGCTCAAACGGCTGTAGTGGGTCAATGTAACATTCAGCTCAACGGCATGGACGTATGGATACGTGAGGCCAAAAAAGAATTGGAACGGATTGATAAGAAAACCAATGAGCAAAAGTTGGACAACTTATGATAGTTCTTGATTTATTAGACGAAGACTCCGCAGTCCCACTTGTTGAAGTCCCATGGGGTGTACCACTCATCCACTATGTGAACAAATGCGTAGGTGAATCGCTCTTAGGTTTATCTACACGGATATGTGATGTTCGTCCTCTTCTTGAAACAAAAGATAGCCAATTGCAATTTGAAGTGCTTACACGTGAAATTGTAAAAGGTGATTTTTACACTGGTGAAATCTGGGCAAAGCTTCAGACAGAAACAAGTGAGGTTCAGAAGAAATCTACTGAAGTGACGTATCCACTTTTTACACCTAAGGCTATTATCTTGTTTGCATTGTTGTTTTTAGTTGTACTTAAGATGTCGTACGAGTACGCATTGACTGGACAATTGAATCTGGAGATACTAAGTAAGGTTATAGACGCACTCTTATCGTTAGTTGGTTTAGGGTGATTCTATAATCTTACAGATATACATTATCTCTATGAGTTGATAACATAAACAAGGAAAGCTCGATGGATTACAGTAAGTTAAATAAACGGCTTGTAAAGGCTGTTTCAAAAGGCTGTTCGTTTTCTGGTATGACCACGTTAGATATGGACTCCATGCGTATTATCATTGAAGTAGATGCATCTGTAAACAAACACGCTGCTAAGAATGTGGGCGATTACTTCACTGGTGCAACTGCAAGTGCTATAGCGTCTGCCGCAGGGTTGCGTGGTAAGCTACGTGTTGTGTCATCTCCAACGTATTTGTTTGTTTGTGTGAAAGATGAGAAGGGTAAAACCACTCATGAGTTAAAATCATCGAACGAAGTAGTCGCATAGAGAGAGGAGCTAATGCTCCTCTCTCTAGCTTTATATACCTTTTCTAACAGCATACACTTAATGTATGGATTATAATTAAAAAGAGAAACACTATGAAAACACTGCGCATTGGTCAGGTTACGTTTACGCAAATAGACCCACATGAGCCTATTCCTGTACAAGATGGTTACATTCTTGTGCGTGAAGAGATTACAAAACAAACATACGTGTGTCAAACAGACAACATGGCAAATTTCTATGCTCGCTCTGTATTGGATACAGAGTTTCATGACAATGTGTTCAGAGCAATGATGTCATTTGTAAAACAACAAAAACGTAGTCGACTCACATACTGGTACAGCCCTCGGGGTTCGTTACGTATTTATCGAACGGCTGAGTTCACAGGAATGATAAACGAGTTACGACAACGAAGACTCTTAGTGACAGAACGAGTCCATAGTGATTTACATGCACGTGGGTATTACTTATTTTGCATCACTGCACTCGACCGTGAATGGTGTTGGTACACGATTCGTAAGATGACTCAAGGTCAATACAATCAAGAACGTTGTGATTTTATTGATTATTTTCATCAACGCTTAGTCGATGGTTACTCTATTGACGGTGACCAATTTATCATGCATCGTAATCGTAGTAGTCTAACTCCTAACCGAGTAAAGAATGAGCAACGATTATTTGAAGCAGGTCTTTTTGAAAGAAATGAGATTATAGTCACCACAGTGGCAAAGTGTTTACCAACCATCAGTGATGTAAAAGATAAACTACTTCGTCATCACGAACAACACACCCCTCATTTTCATGTATTAGAAGACCGTATCTTTTCACCAAACAATCCATTGTTTGTGTGTGACAAACCTTTATCAAAACAATTACCGCAAAAGGAAACCCCAGTATGTTAAGTTATACAGCGATTGACTCTATCATTAACGTGTTAAAACAAAACGCATCTGCTTTAGGTGCACTCCAAAATGCAGCAACACCCATACCACAGCTTGAATCGGCTATTAGCTTTTTAAAGAATCAACAACACCAGGCAGCGTGTTCGTTAGAAGCATTCTTAAAAACAGATTACCACCGTGTGACACAAGCGCTTTTAGGGTTAAATGGTTTAACGTATTACAACTTAAGCCAACAAAAACAAGAGTTCTTTGCTTTGTTAAGACAACACTTAATGTATCACCAAACAACACTTGTCAGTAACCAGTTTGTTCAGGTAGAAACAAAAGAAGGGTCTAGTTATCTGACTATTACGTTAGAACCGAAAGACGATTCACGTAACCCTCATGACAACAATTCTATTCAAATACCTAGTCCCACTATTGACGTACGCATTTCAAGTCGCAGTGTGTACGATGTTAATCTATACACTCCTGTAGTTCATCCATTTACAGGAGACCATATTAACCTTAACATCTGTACAGTCTCCGATAGTGAAATTGACTTTATGTTAAGTCAACTGCAAAGTAGCGTGGGTATGATTTCGTACGAACCACTGGAGTTTTACATTACCTCTATCGCCAACTTACTGTACGAGTATGAACAGCTTCTGTATAAAAACAGAGCGTTTCAAATTCACGGTAAGGAAAGTCGTGGTAAGACAAAGATTAGTCAGTTGGATATGACGAATCGAGAAATTGCAGTCAGTCACGAAGTAGATAGCATTTCTAGCTTCATAGCAAATCAAGGCGATGTATTTATTACTGTGGATAATGCTGAATCGTACGGTGTGTTGGATTCAGGATACGCATGGGAGTTATTACTTGATGGAAGTTTAGTGCTTAACCATCAGTTTAATAAGTACATCGACTATCGTTACTGTCGTTCAGAGGAGGATAAGAAATACGGTCGTGTATCTAATCCATTTGGTTCTCGTAACAACAACACTGATTTACGTCCGTTCTATAATCCAATCCGGTTTTTAGAACAGATGTTTAACGATGATACACCAACGTCAATTCGTGTGCTGTTAAACGACAATGGTGTAGTTCATCCATGGGCGCGTAATTTGGATATGACTACGTTTGAACCGCTGCAAGAGTATAAACCTGAAGATGTTGTAAAATTGAATCTGATGCGTTTAGAACTTATAAAGCGTGTCAGTGTTCAGTATCTGAAAAACAAATCAATGGGGGTATTCAACGATGTTTAAAAACAGCAAACGTTTGCCTCTAGCAATTATACTTGTGAACTTGTTCACTTGTTTATTGTTATTGGTTACATTACCGTCTAAAGCGAATGCTAATGCGTTTTACACCACGTTAACTAAAGGAGGTGAAAGTATACCTTGTTTAGAGAAACAAGCGTGTAAGCTCGTTGTAGCGCGTTATAACGGCAATTTAAAAGTGACAGTGCATCTAAATGATGCACGTTGTCAACGACTGACAGCATTTGTATTAGATGAAACAAAACTTCCTATGTTTAACGACTATTTTATTATCGAAAAACATAAGTGGTCACCTATCCAACCTGCTACGTTAAAATCATGGGAATGTGTGGCTGGAGTGCGTACTACATTAAGTTAATAATTGACTTATTCTATGGTTGCACGCCATTACACCTCATGTAGGTATACCGAGAGATAGCGCTAAAGGACTCGTGTCTTTTTCCTGTCTCTCGGTTCATCTTTTTATTTTTTCAGATACTTATTTTTTGTTTAGTGTAGATGAGGTTGTATATGTTAGAACTTGTTCAGTTCGCAAAAGATAGACCACGATTTATTCAAAGTGGGTTAAAGTTGTATCTAGATGCATCAGACCAACGTTCTTACAACGGTGGTTCACAGTGGAATGATTTAAGTGGGAACAACAACCACATTGCATTTACAGGACCTATTGTAAAAGAAGGCGCGTTTTTACATGGCAATGCTATTAATAGTTTTGGTCGAACTATTAATACGTTTGATTTAACAAACAAACGTGCTGTCACTATTTTTTGTTTGATGAAACACCCTGACACAGGTACTGCTCCAGCTATTGATGGGATTGTGTACGAACACACCCCTGATTGGAACGCAGGTAATACCTATGGGTCAGTAACATACGGTGGTTTTGGTGTGGCTATGAATACAAGTGGTACTGCACATTTAGCACACGGTATTCATGCTCAGTATCAAGGTAATTCCCCTTACTCAGGTGTAAATATCTTATCACCAGATATAACCAAAGAAACACTGTACACGTTTATCCACGACACCAATCAAGTTACACCACCTCAATCTAAAGCGTATATTAACGCTGTTGAATTTACAGGTGAAGTGGGAATACCTTACAATGGTATTTCTAATCAATCCATGGGAAATGATTATTTGTTCTTATGGACTCGTGGCGGTGTAGGGTCATTTAACGATACACGAATTGCGTTAATGTTGATTTATGATAGAGTCTTAAGTTTGTCGGAGATTCAATACACGCGTTCTATCTTGTTAGATAGATTTACTTTGTAGCTCGATAATTCCCCATAGAGACTATTATGTTAGAATTCTTCAAACCTTCCTACATTTCCAATATAGACGATGCGTTACTTCATTCGTTTTCATTGCGAAATACATTACGTGATGAAAGGACTCCCACTATTTTAAGCGCACCTAAAGGTACGATTCGCTCTACTTACTTAGATGTGAAAAGTGGAGATGTTAGCATACCAGGCGATACAACGGATGGTTATGATGTGTTAACAATAGGGTTCTGGTTGCGTTACAAAACGGTGAAAGGATTCAACACAAATTCATTATACACCCCCACAGATACCTTGTGGCATTTTTGGGTAATGGTGGTCACACGTGAAGAAGATAAATTGCGATTTGATTGTGTTATAGATAATGAGAGTGCGTTTACGCTCACATGGGATAAACCCAGAGAAAAAGCGTCTATGATGTTAAAACAGTTGTTTAATAAAAAAGATGTATCACTTGCAATGTTGCGTGTGTATACGCAAGGAATGGTAATGTCTGATGCCCGTACGTTGTACGGAAAAGCTCAACGTGTAAAACCTTAGTATTTAGGTGGTAGTGTATGTTAGAAATAACGCGGCAACGAGATGCGTTTCAAATATTGGGAAAGAAATTAAAAGCACATTTCCCGTGTCGTAATTTGAATGATAGTAAAGGTGGTAGTCCTCTACTAGGTGATGGATTAGTTCAAACTGATTCAATTAATGTACAAAACCGTTCTATCACTATTCCATCTGCATCCATGCCACAGAATGTATTTACGTTAGCATTTTGGATGAAGCACAATACTTCTCCAACGGGTGGTTGGGATAGACCGTTATTAATGCGGCAATCAAGACAGCCCGGAATGTGGTTGTACGATGGAAACAACGCGCTTCACATGTCAACATTTTTAGTTGACACACAAGGCGGACAACATAATTGTACTCCAGACAACCCAAGTCTTCCTGAAAGTCAAGTTAATCCAAATGTCTGGGTACATGTGTTGTATCGATTTAGATACAATCCACAAAACGGTGTAAGCAGTATGTCACAGTTTATCAATGGTGTAAAGATAGGACATAGTGACTATCCATATGCACCACTAGCCGCAACGACTGATTTAACGATTAGCACGTGGTATCCATGTAGCATATCTGATATAAGAACGTATGGACATTACTTAACAGACATTGAATGTGGGTTAGTCTATGCGCAATCGAATAAGTTAAAACCGGTAGGGAGTTAATCATGTTAGAAGTAATGAGTGGCACTGATTTACGTCCTATTGATAAAACGCTAATTCATGCTTCAGATTGGAGTTTTACACAATCTCAGTTTTTTACCTTAAGAGGATATTACGAACCTATGTTAGTAGGTCCTCACGGTCAGAAGCAAGTATTGCGTTCATTATCGGATGGATCTAATGGATGGACCGGTGGCTGGGATAGTTATCTTGTGAAAGCTAATCCTAATGTATTACATCGTATCACATGTTGGGTTAAAATAAAAAATAAAGGTGGTGTTGTTCCAAACGGTGTGTTACGTGGGTATATTTACCTTGGTACAAACTGGTCAGGTAATGAACCAGTACAAACATTGCGCGATGGTTCAGATAATTTTAATCCTTATTTCCATGTCACCTTTGTAGATAACTTACCTGAAAACGAATGGTTATTACTTGTAGGATATGTGCATCCTGTAAATACACCATTCGGTGGTCCTCGTAGTGAGTCTGGTATATGGCAATTATCCACAAATCAGAAAATAGTAAATGCATGGGATGATTTTAGATTTAAATCTGGGACGACCAAAATCTTAAATCGTTGCTATCACTACTACGACCAGATTCCCGGAATCGAAGTATTGTACAACGACCCACGAATTGATGTGTGTGATGGAAGTGAACCTACCATAACTCAGTTATTAAACGGGTATGGTGTCAATATGCGAAAACGTCCAATCGTAACTTAGAGAAGAGAGAGGCAACTGCCTCTCTCTTCTATGTCCTTTTTTATCTTTTTATAAACATACATTATCATTGTGTATTAATCACCTGTGTATAAAAACACAGAATGACATTATCATCATGGAAGTAGTTTCCATCAGGGAGTTGAATATGCGCGATAAGTTAATAAAACTAATTCACAACTTTAAAAACGCACATCGGTTAAATGACGAAGATGTGATTGTTAACTTCGGTGCTGCGATGGTTATCTTGTACTTACGAGATAGTTGTAATGACATCGACATGTGTGTTAGTCCACTTCATTATAAAGCAATCAAAACAGCGTATGAAGATGACATTCGTGGTGGTGAGCTATGTACAGTTCAAACCTGTATTGACATTATTGATGGGAAAAGTGTTTCAAAAGAATACCTTGAGATACAGTTTCAAGGTCACACGTTTGAAGTGCATAGTGATGATTTTAATCGTCGTCAGTATCATCAACTACAAACTGTTGGCTTACAGGTTGATAGTGCGTTTCAAATTTTAGAAGATAAGCAGCGGTTGAACCGTCCTAAAGATGCAGACGATATTTCTCGTCTGCAAAAAGAAGTGAGTCGTCTAAGAGCAGAGTTAGATGAACAAAAACAATGTTCTGTGTTTAAATCATAATAATTGAAAAGGTAAATCCCCATGACCGTATTATCCGCAGCAATGCAATTTGCATTAAACATTAAAGACCCTGTTGTGTTTTCTATGTACAACCCAGTCATCCAACACACGGTGCAGACATTCACGTCGTTTAACGACCACTATCCACCAAACAAAGCAAACCAGTTAGTCTGTCAAAGTCTGTTCTTTCAAGACCTGTCTGCGTTGTTACAGATACCTATACCACCTTTAAGACAAACAGAGATGTTGATGTACGCACCATCGTTACCCCTGTATTTCTTTGGCCCTGAATTTTGTAACATGATTCATCGTTCTATCATGAACGAAATTCATCGTACGGCAGGACCTACTGTACTTGGGAACATCAGTACCTACAACACGTATGCGCAGTACACTGATGTCTCTTTAATTATTAAAGATGTGTTGTCGTATTACTCAGCACAGTATGACGATATATTCGGTCATCTGTATCCTCTTTTGTTTTGTATTTACAAAGAGGTCTTTGCAAAACCATTTACTGATTTTTCAGACTGGGAGTTAGTTCCATTAGACCTTCCTGATAGCTCACCATTAAAAGAGCACTCAAACTATCTGTTTGAGTTAAAGGAGAGTGACCCTGTTGCATTTCAGTTGTGGTTAGACATGGGGACGATGGTGATTCAAAGCCTTCGTGATTATTTACGTGCTGCTTTAGTGGTGAATGAATTCGCTGAGTTTTATTATCATACGGTTCATAAGTCAAAAGTTACATTTGACTATGCAGGTGATATTAACATTCACGATTCAAAAGTGAAGCGGTATATTGAAGCATTCAGTCACCAATCCATGTATGTATCTAATCGTCGCTACCTGTATCGTACGTTTATTGCAAACATGGTAGAACAGTTATCACACATCTTAGATGCAGGCATCACCACTGCATTTGGTGTAGTACCTATCTACTTTACACCACATGGATGGGTATTAGCTATTTGCAGTGACCAGCTATTGGTTGATGCGCAGAAGGTCATTCCTACTATCAAAACTAAAGATGATTTGATAGAGCATTTGGTAGCCTCTGAGCACAACCCGTTTAGTTTAAGTGATGACCAGACTGTGTTTATCATGAGTTCGGTTCCATCTGCATCAATACACGTTACACCTGTTAATTCAGGTGCACCTTCGCTTAAAGTGGTTCAATAAGGAAAACCCACATGACTATTAAAAATAATGCTGACAAACAGTACCGCGATTTAATTCAGTACATCTTAACGAACGGTCGTTTTAAAGGTGACCGAACTGGCGTAGGTACAAAGTCAGTCTTTGGTTACCAGATGCGTTTTGATTTAAGTAAAGACTTTCCATTGATTACAGGGAAGTTTACATCATTCAAAGCGTTAAAGGCGGAGAACATCTGGTTTGCGTCTGGTTCATGCAACAACAAAGACCTGAATGAATTAGGTGCTACCATTTGGGATGAATGGGATGTTGTTCCTGAGAACTTTATCACCTTAGTTAATCGTATTCGTTTAAATACCGAACATGAAACATTGTGGTTAGAACGCACCGGTCAGCTTAGTATTGAAATGGCTAACCTTAGAGAAATGCCAGCATTTACATTAGATAGCAACACAATAAAAGTCAAAGAAACACATTCAGCTAAAAACGTTCAGGGTTTAACTGCACGTGAATTACTGATTAGCGGCCCTTTCACAGACAAATGTCTGGAAGACGGGTTCAGTGAGCATTTGATTAAATACAATCAACTACAACATCAACTGTATAAGGAATCCATTGCGTTTTGTCAGGAACACAACATTCCATGGACAATCGGCGATTTAGGTCCGGTGTATGGTAAAATGTGGCGTTCATGGCCTTGTGTTGACGGTACAACTGTTGACCAGTTAAGTCGTGCGATAGCGACACTCAGAACAAATCCGACATCCCGTCGTATCATTGTTACTGGTTGGAATCCTGAGTTACTGCCAGAAGAAGGTCAGTCACACGCTGTTAACGTAGTTAACGGTAAACAAGTATTGCCACCATGTCATTTGTTGTTTCAGTTCTATGCTGAAGAGTTGACTGTTGGTGAACGAGATTGGTATGCTACTCGTCTGAAAAACAAAGACGGTGTGTACTATGATGAAGCAATGGAAATCGCTGCATTATTGAATGAACACCAAGATAAATCTGAAGAAGAACGCGATGAGTTGTTGACAGCTCTTCTTAACAGACTGGGTGTGCCTAAACATCGTTTATCGTGTCAGATGTATATTCGGTCTAACGATGTGTTCTTAGGTACTCCGTTTAACATCGCTGGTTATGCTTTAGTAACGTTAATGGCTGCACAGGTAGTCGATATGGTTCCAGGTGATTTAGTGTACACCATTGGTGATGCACATATCTACACCAACCATATGGAACAGATTGAGCAGTATCTGGCACAAGAAACGTTTCCTTTACCTACAGTGAAGTTAAATCCAAACGTAAAAGAAATAACTGATTTTACGATGGATGATATCGAACTCATTGGTTATCAGCATGGCGGTAAGATATCTGCACCTGTAGCTGTTTAGCAAAATAGAGAGAGGAGCATTGCTCCTCTCTCTTATCCGTTTTGATGAGGTTAAATTGTGGATAGCGCAATAGAATTGTTAAGCTTCTTAGAAAAATTGCAAGACAATTCAAAATACAAAGTAAACTGGTTTATTAAGTTAAGTGAGGCAGAAGATTTTCGAATTGTGTGTGGTGTGGATTCTGATTCAAAAGAACCTATCATACCTACTAATCTACATGCTGAACGAGTGATTGTCACACATGATTCTCGAATGTTTAATTTAGCCATAGTGGTGAGTAAAAATGCTGTTGATGAGGTTGATGTTGACCCATTAAGATTTGGTGCATATTTGCTATTAAACGAACCAAAACCATTACCTAACGTTCCCAAAGTTGTGTTCTATGGTAACGGTGGTGGTATTGATAATCATCTTGCTAACGCAACTGTAGTGCGTTATGACACCATCAACGAGTATGTTGCTGATTTAATAAAAGAGTTAGCGAGGTATAGTGAATGTAAGTTAGTATTCGGTATAAAGAATCCGAATCTACGTTGTCATGCGTATGATTCGCGCATCAACAAATTTGTGTGGATGTTAACTGCTGACCATATTGGCCCATCTCATATTACACCAAGTCAGTTTGTAAAATGGTGTTATTTTGAAGATGGTAGCGACCGCACTATGTCGTTAAATAAAGAAATCATTAAACAACAACTCAGTTGTTTAACAGCTAATAATTAGCGGTGGTGTGCAAATGTTTAAAGATATTTCTGTGGTTCTATTAACAGTAGTTATTTGTGCTGCTGTTTACATTGCTGCTGTTTGTTTAACGTGGCAAACGCTAGTGTTTATACAAGGCGGTGTTTCAGGATACGATTATTACACTGGTAGTATTGTAGGACTTGTAACTCTTGCTTTGTCTAATAAATGGATATTAAAAGCTGTGTACAAGTTGATAGATTGGTTAAAACTTGATTAACTCTATTAGGAGAATTTAAATGTCAGCATCATTAACTGAGCAACAAAAGTTGGAAATCACAATTGAGTTTTGTGACTTTATTGAACAGCGTATAAAAAGTCGCAACACAATGGCAGCAACATTAACTGCTGCTATAAAACCAGAAGTGTTACCGTCTGTTCATTTGTTTGACTTTCGTTCTAATTTTGTAGACACTACTGTGATTGTTGGGATTGATTCTGTTACAGGCGAATCTATTCTACCATCTAATTTTACACTAGATAACGTAAAGTTAGTATTCAGTAGCGACGAACGTATGGTTAACCATTTGATTATCATTGATAACGAAGATACTCAGATTACCGCAATAGACGATATCCATCCAGATCGTTTTGGAACTGAGACTATGTTGTCTGGTTCTATACCTATCGGCGTCACTTGTGCTAGTGATTTGTTAAAAAGAACAGTCGTTCCGTAGATGTGTTTTAATGCATCTACTTATAAAAAAGAGAGAATCCCCATGCAGAACAATGTCGTTGATTTATTTTCTAGAAAACCACATATACCTACAACTACTCAGTGGGAGTTAGAAGCACTTTCTGCGTTTCTGAATCAACCCTTGATGCCTAATAAACTAAAAGGTATTAGCACAGAAGAACGTGTAGGTTTGAATCAAGTAGGGTATTACGTTCGTCAATACCGCAGTGAAATGGATGCTATCTCAAAAACATTTGATGGTGGAGTTAACTACGGTTATTTCTACCGAGTCATCAATGGTCAAGAAGTAGACTACATTGCAATTGGCGAAGTTCACTTTGCAAGACGTACCACTGAGACGTCAATACTTGAGCAACTTCATCATCCGATTATGTATCTGTCTATGCGACGTGTTCGCAGTGAAACAGATTACCAATACACACCTAACAGTAGTGCGATAGATAAATGCGTAAGTTTATCCCTTATGAATGACATCGTGGATGATTTTAATCCTCAGCACTATTCGATTGGTAAACGTAATCTTCAGCGTATCATTGAACTATTTGTTCGAAACGCTGAAACCACAATAGGTGGTGCTGTCGTTGAGAAAAATGACAGTAAATACATACTGGCTCACTACTTCACTATGAGCGTGTTAAAAACAATGTGGGTTGTAGAAGCCACGTTAGTTATCCCAAGAAACAAACGGAGATTGTAATGGATAAAGAACAAATGAATGGAATAACAATCACACCGATGGTTCCTGTGTACCGGATATGTATCGATACTGAACACGGGGACTACGGTCCATTTAGTGCAAACTTTCACACGGATGACTTGGTTGTGAAAGATGTGTGTGATGCATACCGCTTTCACTTTGCGATGCAAAAAGAACCACGAGAGGATGGAATTCCAAATCCATCAGGGTATCGGTCTGGGTTTTTACCTAATACACAACAACTTTATTGGTTACAGAATCCATTCTTTGGAACCAAAGGTCGTTTGTTAAACAAAATGCAAGAGGTAGGATTTGTCATTCGTGAATATCTTGTTCCATTGAAGTATATCCACATTGGCGAACATCAAGTTATGTTTCACCCAGAACGAGCTACGTTTGTAAAGAACCACGCTATACTGGATGTCCTTGATGAAATGGACGAACATTTAGACCCACGTAACTTAGATACCGATGTATTGATTAAACAATACAAAGAAGTTCATGGTATTTTAGTATCCACATCTAAATCTCCATCTATTCTATCTCGTTTTCAACTTAATCAATCTGTTCGGAAATACTTCAAAAAGTACAGGAACATGTTGGCAACGTCTAATTAACTTTTACCCACAACTAGGAATCAATGTATGTTTCCAAACCGCATATCGCTATTTTTAATTGGTACAGCGCTTACACTGTTGTACATAATGTTTGTTGATTTGTTACCTTACGTTCAACGTGTTGATGAGAGGGATTGGAACTCTCTTCAAGTGGAGCGACGTATTGAAACTACTGTTCTTGAGAAGTATCAAGACTTGACACCCATCACAGGTGTCAAACACTATCTTCATTTACAGTGGCGTGACTTACGTGTGAAGATAGATGTTCCTTCAAGTGACTATCATGACGCAGTGAAAGGTCAGATGTATGAGATTCGCTGCTACGAAGATTTCTTCTCGTTTGATTGTACGTACCCTGCGTACTTTGATAACGGTGCTGAAGTCTGGTCGAAACTTATTATTCCATTTTGGCTAGGTGTATTTCTACTCTTGGTTATCATTGGTTTATTGATAACATCGATATATCGTCGTCGTGAGCTTGATATTCACAATCGGGTATTTGGTAACTACGTAGACAAGTATCAGTTTGATGAAGCTAAAGTGGAAGAGATGTTGGTAGGTACGATGAATGATAAACCTATATCACCAGCAACGTTAGCCAAACAATTTGATAACGACGATTCAGTTAAACAAGAGGAGAGGACTTCGTAATGGAATTACCTGAGAACTTTAATCACGACTTGATGAACAACGCATTTAAACCTCCTGAAGATTTTCAAGCATGGATAGATAAAATGCGTTTATTAGGCGATGTACGAGAAGTGCGTGAACTTGCGTTAGAATATTCTCAAGCAAAGGTACGTAAATCTACATTGACTGTTCTTCGCATGAAAGCAAAAACGCAGATGTGGTTAGAGAAATCTAAATCACATACGGTGGTGTTAAATCGCTATACGTTAGGTGAACATTTCGATGTCTTTCATCAACTGACTACTTCACAAATGGTGGAGTTGTTAAATGAGTTGGTTGATGATAACTCAACCCACATTACGCTTAAAACCCGTAAATTCAAAACACGTAACACCTTTACAGTTACGTTCCACAAACTAAACTAATAGTGACAGGGAGTTAATCATCGATGCGTAAGTTACACTATCTGGTTGAGTTCATTTATAAAGGGCGTTCGTTTACGCTCTGCATACAAGCAGAACTTCAAGAGTTAGGTCAGTTGATGTTTATCCAGACGTGCATTGAAGAGCAGTTGAAAGAAGGTATCTTTCGAAGCATCATTTATGTTGAAGGAGATACACCACCTGAGTATGAAGTGCTTCCGCAATTTGAACTTCGTGATGGTTTTGTTTTACAGGTGTGTAATCAAACACATGTGTTAAAACACGGTCAGCGTTATGGTCGTGACCAATTGGTGAAGTTCATTAAAGAACAACTGAAGTTAGAAACTGAATAAGACGGAGGGCAATTGCCCTCCTCTTTATTTTTTTATTTGTTTTTTAACAAAAAATCAAACCTACATCATCGTTGTGTTAACCGTCATTATAACTAAAGAGAACTATTTATGTTACCAACAACTATTTATAGCGTAGAAGAACTCCGTGTGTTTTTATCAAAGCAATTGTTAGAAGCACGTAAGAAAACTGGATTGTCGCAATTAGAATTTGGTTTACTTGTCAATCGCTCATCTTCTCAAGTGTCCCGTTGGGAAAATATAGCCAACGGAAAAGCAGTGAAAACACTACCCTCAAACGATTCACTATTGATTACCTTATTTGGGTTAAACCATAAGTTAATCGTTAAAGCAGAACCTAAACCTTAGATTTCTTTACGGTGTTGATTTAAGGTATGTATCTTAATTAACTACTACTCCAGTGAGGGTGTATGAAATCTATGGAATTTGTGACGTCAGACTTACATCTTGACCACAAGAAAGCAATCCCATTAAACAACAGACCGTTTGAATCATTGGAAGAACAACGTGCTGTGTTTTTAGAACAAGTAAAAGAGTTACCTGAGAATGCTATTCTGTATATCTTAGGTGATATGTTTACAAAGAGTAACACCAAGTGTCATGAAGATAATTTCATCTACTGCACACTTGAAATGATACATGCGGTGCATCCAACCATTACATTAGTGTTTGTTGTTGGAAACCATGACAAACAGTTACGTACACTGTACGAGTGTTTTGGTCAAGTCCATGACATGCTTTATCTTCGTTATAAAACTCACAGGATAATCATGTCTCATTATCCGATGATGGAATGGGATAGAGGGCAGTATGGAACGATGCACTTCTTCGGACACTGTCATGGTCGCATGGAACATCCAGGTCGTGCATTGGATGTAGGTTGGGATGCACATCAGTTGAAGATTCAATCGATTGATACACACGTTGAAACTTTATTGAAGAAACCTATTTACCAACCGTGTCATGACAAGAACAATGGTAAACTTAGTTTAACGGAGTAATATATGTATCCACATCCAAGTCGTGTGAAACAAATGTGTAACGATGGTAAAGTTGTTGCTATTGCTTGTGTTATTGCAACGCTGATTCCAGTCGCTGCGTTCTTTTACGGTGTATTCACTAACTAAAGGAAACTGTTATGCACCACAATCAACAGATGGTAGATAACTGCTGTGTTACGGCAACTACCATGTGTAAACGTTTAGGGATGAATCGGCAACAAATCAACGTTGTGGTTCGAACCATTGAAACGCTTGACCCACAGATGTCTGTTTTACAAGACTTCTTACGTGATTTATCAATGTTAAAAACGTCACAAGATGTCAGTGACTTTATTACTAAACTAGAAGGATAGTCCCATGTCTATTGAATTAAACGATAACGTAAAGAAAGGGTTGTTGTTATTAACGTTAGTAGCTGCTCTTATTGCTGTAATAGCGGTATTACGCTTTGGTCGAATAGTAGTTGCGTTTGACAGACCTACTGCATTTGCTACGTTTACACAAGAAGCACAATTTAGTACACAACATCCGGTGCATCGTTGTTTGATGAATGAACGCTGTGTTGTGTACTTATACCCGACATACCGTGGTGTGCAAGCACTTATGTTTACTGAGGTAGGTGGTGATAAAGATATTCATTATGCAGCACCTCAGGGTATTAACCAAATCCTAGCACCTGCTATTGTCGGAAGTGGTTTGCACTTACGTCCATGTGGTGAACGCGTTTGTGTCAGAACTAGCGAGATGAGTCCTGCCTCTGTTGCATTATTAAGTACGATGAATCTAAGTGGTTCTGTTGAAATAGGTTCCAGTATAAACGTGTACAGATGAGGTCACTATGAATACAAAAAAATTACCGAACATGACTGAGTTATCGTCAGGTAATTATTTGTGTAGAACTCAAGCTGGGTTTAAGAAAGCTTGCAAACTTGAGTATGATAAGCGAAGCTGGGACACTGATATGGTTAGGGAAGGATTCCCAAAGAAATATCCATGTGTGGTTTGGTTCAGTGAGTTCTATCGTGGTTATGAAGGTGTTGCTGTTCACTCAATGTCTCTTAACCGCTACGCTAAAAACGTATTCAAAGAACTTCAGGAGCTTTTAGATTTAGACCCTGTGCTTTGTGAAACAATCAAATTACCTAAGTGAGGGTATTATGTTCAACTGCCCTAAATGTTGGGATAATCCATGTACATGTGCATTGGATAGAACCATCGTGCTCCCTGAAGCGCTTCATCCAGATACTGTGAAAACGTTAAAGACAATGGCTGAGGATTTAGGAAATAAACTTCTAAGTTCTCAAGTCAAACTCAATCTAACAAACGGGTGGAAACACCCACCTCAATCTGGTGATATGAATCAAGGTCGTTTCTTTACTACCAGAGAAGGGTGTATTGAAGCGGTTATCAAACATTTTGAAAAAGGTGATGTTCTAGATGTGATTGCCTATCTGATGTTTATGCGGGAACTTGGTTGGTCGTTGCCGTGGATTGCTAAAGTAAATGACGTGATGTTATCTGAAAATGATAAACTCACGATTGAACAGATAGCACAACAAACGCAGAAAGAAGAGGAAGAATAAAATGGAATCTATTCTGTTTGCTGGGGTTCTTATTCTAAGTTGCGTGGTATTAATCCAACAGCTAAAAATAAGAAAGATGTATTTGGATTGGCGGACAAATCAGGATTTATTTAAATTCATCACTGAGTTGTCTGATAAAGTAGCATCTATCAATGGGTTACATGTCCACATCCCCAGTGCGTATTATGATAACCGAGTGGATGAGTACCAGTTCACACCTATTGGTGCAGTCCACTCACCAATCCTTTCTTTCTCTGTGTTTGTGAAGTTCAACTGTGGTGAACGTTATTTTGTTGGTGTTATTGAAGTACACCGACACGATGTGCAATACACCAACTTAGACCCTGCAAAACTATTTCCTTTATTGTTTAATAAAATAGACAAAGAGTTAATGGTGCAGGTATGGAACCATGAGCGTGAGTGTTAACACTCACCTCGTTTTATTATTTATAACAAAGAAGAGATAATCATGGCTAAATATGACCCCCTATTGACGAAAACAATAAACCCTACACAGGTTGTTGATACTCCCACTCACGTGAAAACTCCAGAGCCTGTTTCTGACAAGAAAGCACAAAAGTCAGAAGACAGTTCAAAGACCTCTAAACGTTCAAGTAGTTTAGACCACAGAGAACAGTATTGGTTTTTCTAAGTAGAAAGGATTCTTCAAATGAATACATTAACCTTAGCAGGGTTTACTTTTAAACAGATTGACCGAAGTACCGTGAACTTACCTGAGTTGTCTGATTTGCCGGGACTTATTTTGCTTCAACATAAAGTCACTAAAAAGATGTCAGTCAGTGCTGTAAAAAGTATTCGGCAATCCTGTGCATTTTATGACTTTAGTGCGTTTGTAACGAATCATCAAGGTCGTAGGACACATTCACGTGAACATGGGTTTCATTGGGATATGTTTATTGGTGAACGCTTGTACACTCATGCACAAAAAGTAACAAATGCTTTACGTCAAAGTAGTGAGTTAATCTTCTCACCGCAAGGTACTGAAGCACACTCAAGTCGTAAAAGCAAACAATACGGCGTGTATCGCTTTCTCATTGACATTGATGGTCGTCGAGCATATTACCTTAGTGCTACACCAAAGACGCATTACGAGGTTCTGGTGTGGCTTAATCGTGTAAGAGACGGTGAAGTGAATCGTGGTACAAAAGAGCTTCGTGAGTTCTTAAGTACCCTTCCACGTAAACTTCTTGCAGGTGATGTGTATCCACTTAGTGTCACAGAAACGTTTGAGTACATGATGCAGGCACGTAATGCGTTGTATGAAGAACGTCGTTCATTAGAGAAGCGAGGTTGTAAAGTGGTATGAATACACAACAGGTCATTCTAGACTTACATCCAATTGAACCACTGATGCAAGAACTTGCGGATTTATATCCACCGGGTGCACATTGGTTAGAACGGTTTTGTGTTGAACTTTGTCCAGATGTCATGACTGCGTATTACTATCACTTTGATGATCAACCTTATAGCCCAGGGTTTAATTTTGGTGATTCGATTAAGCAAATCGCCGCTATTTCAGTTGTTGAAAGTGCCACTACGTGGTTACATGAACACCTTGAAGAACATGACATGCTTGAGATGTTTAATGCTGTTTATGACGAACGCGCTATTATTGAACTCATTGTGTGTATTGTGATTGAACTTGCAGCACCCCTTATTCAACATGCGTATCGGGATAAGTGGGTAGATGTACTTGCAGACACTACGGTATATGTAGAAGAAATAAACCGTTACACTGCATGTATTGTTTTTGAATATTATTAAAAAGGACTATCATGACTATCAGACCCCTTGTTGTATCATTTGATTTAGATGATACTCTCTTTAATACGTCTACGTATTTTAAAGAAGAGTTATTAAAAGTAGGTGCACATATCACGGGTGAAGAAGGGTTTTACACCCCTGAAAACACACAAGGTAAAATCACTCCTTTATTAGAGTCTGCAGACTTTATGAAAGAAGCGGATATTTATCCTGCGTTTAAAGAACTATCACAGTGGATGAAATGGACGCGTACGATGTATCCAACTATTCAGTTTGTTGTGTGTTCTCACCGTGGGTTTCATGAACGTGGCAAAGAGTACAGTCAAATTCAACTGAGCAAACACAATTTACAGTTTGACTTTGAGTTTTACATTTGCCATGAAAAAGAACCGTGTAAGTTGGACTTTTTAAATGTTATGTTTAGCGAAACTGTTTATCTACATGTGGATGATAAACCAAGCCATTCAGCGACGGAGCTTTCAGAACGTATTATTATCGTTGATAAGCCATGGAATCAACACTACACAGGAGCCTATACCCGTGAAACAACAGACACCATATTACCCCATCTCACCAAACGAATCGCCGACTATTATACCGGTGTCTAATGACCACCCATCGATTGTTCAAATCACAGGGCGTTCTATCGTAAACGAACCTCTGCGGGCTGTATCTATTCTTCTTGTAGATGAAAGCGAATGTGTGTTGTATTCGTACGAACCTACGGAAGTACAGGTGATGGGAGATATGGAAATTGTGATGAAGTTTGCAAAAGAACACATCAATGGTGACTTTAGTTTGTATATCCCTGTAGCAGATAGCACAGTTGGACATTACATGACTGGTGTGTCTCTTCAGTTAGTTGCACGTAAACGTTCAAACCAATATCTGTATCCACCACAACAACCTGACCATCTGTTAAGTGTGTTTACAAGCCCACCGCAATGTGTACATGGATACAATCCGTATGCTGTGTCAAAAGAGTTGACCTCAGTTGTGGATTCTATCCAAACAAAGAACCCAATACTTCATGCTACGCTTTCTGAGTTTAGTGTAGAAGAGCTAGGGTTGTTGTTTGTAAGTGCGCTCTTTACCATTCCGTTAGACAGACATAGAACACATTAATGTGCCTATGATATGTACGAATACCGTACACTGAAGTGTACGTGCTTCTTTAACAATTTGGTAAACCACAGACAAACCGATTCGATTCGGAGTAATGCAGTTGTGTATCCACCTCACAGACCACGATGAACCTACATGTAGAGTTTTGACACAGGTCGTGTTAGGGGTAACGTAGTGATGCTTGTCACAAGTGATTGTACTTAGAGGAAACTCTGGTGCAGTTGCTTGTGACATTATTTTCTTTTTTTCCCTTTTTATTTTTTTGTTTTTATAATTTTACAGATATACATTATTAGTGTGGTAACATCCTGTTAATAACTCATAGAAGAATAGGGTATATGGATAGAGAAATCATTGTAGACTTGTATGAGTTTTATGGCGATACAGTGAACGCAAAGTACGCTAAAGATAAGTTAAGTGCCTTACAACTGGTGGTGCATTCAGCACAAGCAATTGTCAATGGAGACACTACATTTACGTATCGTCCTGAAAAAGACAGTTCACTTAATCTGTTTATGAATCATGTTGTTTATCATGTTAAGAAGTTGATGATACAAAACAATGTGATTCGAGTTCAGTTGATTGCATTTGATTTAACAAAAGACAGTATCACCATTCGTGTGACAGCATTGAAGAAGGTTTCTGATGGAAAAAATACAAGCGATTAAACTGGACATTATGGATATTCAGTATTTTGTTCAGCAAATGAATATCGATGATGAACACATCCACAACATCTTACAATGGGTGTTGTTAAAAACACCAGAGCTGGTGACGTATGTAGAACACCTTCGTTATCATGGTAAGGTTCATGTGTCTAAGAACCAACACTCACAACACGCGAATGTGCGGTATAAACAACCTGCAAGTTCAAGTGTTATTAACGATTTGATAGAGGACTTCAAAGAAACCTTTACCAATAAAATTGTGTTCAACGGCTATGACACACTTGAGAACAACACAGTAGATTTCTCGTTAACGCAAAACAGAGAAGTCACTGAATACATCACACGGCACGTGTATGCTGCACTTGCCATGATGTGTGAATTATTACAGACGTTTGTTTCGTTAACGTTAAGCCGTGTTCATGCAAACGAAGTAAAACAGTGGGAATTAGATAGACCTGATTGCCCATTCCAATTTGACGTCATTGACTTTGAACTTGCTGAGTTTGAATACAGTGATGTCACATACACCATCACGTATGCTACGTCATACGACCAACCCATAGACCCAGTAGAGGAATAACCATGTCAAACGGAAAAGTCAGCTCGTTACCGTTATTTGTTTTACACACCGCAGTCAGTGCCGCACGTATCGTAGGTGCTCGTCATAGTGACACACCACGGTTTCTTACGTTAACACTTCAACCCGATGAACACTCACCAGAAACACTTGAGATTGAAGTGTCTCATGCGTATCTGCGTGAAGTGCCTGGTGGTCGCGTTCCACATGAAAGTCTGGAACGTTGTTTCACGTACCATGAAACAAAAGCGATTGGTGGGTTTTACGTACTGATGCACCACGGCGTCCAGCGTCAGGAAATGTGGTGGACTGAAGAGATGGTGAACGACCATCTGAAGAAAATCGGTAGCGTTGAAAAGCTGTCAGTGGCGTACTCGTTGCCACAGTCTATTGTGGAGTCATTCGCTAAGTTTTCAGGGTTTGATGCTGTCAAATACATCAACGATTTGGTTGGCAATGAATTAGTTATTGACCCAGTGGGTGCTCATGCACCTATCGGTTTAGAATATGTATCACCGGATGATCGCCGTCGTTTATTGACACAGCGTGATTTTGTTCTACACGAACTGAATGAATTGACTGAAAACCTAGAGCTGAACAACACAGCATTATTAGGTGATGATGTTCAGGACCTTCTGTTCACATCTAATGGTGTCGGTTATTTAATCGGTCAGGATTCAGATGCCAACAATGTGCATGTGAATTTATCCAACATGACCAAGTTCGACACAACCCGTGAAGACTTGGAAAAGACCATCGTTAAGTATGAAAGCAAAGGTCTGGATATCTTAGTCGTCCAAAAACAATGTACATTCGGTGATGAAGAGTTCACCTTCTTTATTGTCATCTCTGCAAAAGACCAAGCGGATGACCGGGGTCACCCAGCACCAAAAGGGAAGTGGTTAAAGTCGCATAAGTTTGTAGAACCGAAGTACGGTATGTAAGTGTAGTCAGGAGTAGGGTATACCCTACTCCTCTTTCTATTCACAAGGAATCATCATGAGATTAAAAGAAATCGACGTTGAAAAATGTCAAGAGATTCGTGACGAAGTAGCTCGCCTTATTGAAATTGTGAAGACGGGTAATTATCCAAATGCTAAAGCCACCATTGGACTGCTGTATGTGAAGTATTTGGTAGGAAAAACATTTACTGAAGATTATGTACGTCGTTTAGCGGAAGCGTCATACACACCCAACACATGGGAAGCCTACGCTGCTGTACGTCGTTTATTTCAACACAATGGCTTTACAGCGATGTTTCCGCACAACACGCGTCGTTACCCTCACCCATTGACACACTTCCCTTGGTCATTGGACTTAGAACTTACCCCTGAGCAGAAAACATACATGGTCGAATGTGCATGGTCTGTCAAAGCGATGCGCGTTAAGAAAGAAACGGTGTAGTGTTCTATGTGTCGAGTAAAAACCCCACTTCCTTTACACATTCGTGAAGCACTGTCTGATGAACTTATTTCTATTTTAAATGAAGATAGACACTGCATGTCATTTCCTAATCAACATTTGATTCAGGTACGGATGCAATATCAGAAGAAAGTCATCTTCAAAAAATCATACTCGTTAAAATCATTTGCTTCTATTCAAGAAGCGGTTGAGACGATTATTGTTGAAGTAAAAACTCAACGACAGACGGTACTTACGAACTATGTTCCTATTCACACATCTGCACGAGGTTTGAATGGATTTAACCAATACACAAAAGTAGACAAACGTCGAAAACAAAACAACGTCTATTATGCGTATTACTTTAACTACAAATGCCCACAAGCAAATAAATGGAGACAACGTATCTTCCATCACGGTGCAACACCACCTACACCTGCGCAACATTTACACGTGTTACACACCGTCTTATTCTTAAGACATGAGCTTCGCCAAAAGAAAGAAGCATTTCGAATGAGTGATTACCCAGAATGGCGTAATTACCGGTATTACAATACACCCCACGAACCAATTGATTATTTAAACCTTCATTAAAAAGAGAGAATCCCCATGCAAATGCCAAATGTAAAAGATATGTTAACTCCACAACAAAACCTGTTCAATGAAACAGTAGTGACTATTTATCAGCGCACATCAGAACGGTTAAATAAAAAAGGAACTGAACATCGTCAGGTCTTAGATAGTGCTATTGTGCGCATTTTTGCTGCGTATGTGGAAGGTGTACAAGATGGTAGTGATTTACCAACGTACAATCGAACAGAACGGATTGCTGATTTATATCCCTCATTTCGCTTAGCGATGTCACGTTTATTAAACGCGTATGGAAACAAACCATTGACGTTTGGACGAGACACTAAGACACCCGATATTAGTGCATCTATCAAACGTAGTCTTTTGGTATTTCGTGAACATCAAAGCGCACTGTTTCCAAATCAGAATGAACTTCCGTATGTTCAGATTCTTTTAGATAGACTGTTATAAGGAGAGTAGTATGTCTACCGTTACCGCAATTGAATTATTTTTAGAACAACCCCGGTCGTTAAAGATTCGTGGTGTGACGTATGAACTCATTCGCGATTTTAGCCAACAGGAGCTTCTACAGAACACGTGCTTATTAATCCTTACTGAGTTAGGGATGGCAATGTTTGTAGCGACTACGCCTCAGGTGCTTACGTTTGATGACATTCAAGAAGCCAATGCTCAAGCATTTCCAATGATGGTTGATGATTGGTATGCATATCACATTGTGTGTGCTGAAAAATCACTTCGTGTCATGACGACTGAAAACGCATCCTGGTACGTTGTTGAAACCGTTCACGGAAAACGCCCTTTTGGAACAACGTTCTTAGGTGTGTCTACTTCTAAAGAAGAAGGAACGGCAGCGATTGCTATCTCACCATCAGTTGTAGAACGTGCTAAAGCACATGCTCGTTTAGTAACAGGCGTTACTGAACACTTAGAGTCCATGACTGGGTTAGCACTTCTTCATCGACAATGGGTTCGTTTCATTGAGACTATGAGCGCGTAAGCGCTCTTCTTAGGAAAAAGTCATGTACAAAATATCAAGTAAAGTAAAATGGATAGCAACGTGTATTCATGCGTTATTTATCTTTGGTGTTATTTGTGCTAACGAACTATTTATCGCACCTAAAGTTATCGCACACGATGCTCGTATTGTTCAGGAGTTTGTAAGTCTTAATAAACCAGTGATTACTGTAGAAACAAAACTTGTTGAATACGATAGACATGGGACAGATTACTTTGTTTTGGATAAAGAAGGTAACAGTGTGTCTGTCACTCGTGGAACCTATGCGACGTCTAAGAAAGGTGATGTGCTCACATTCATGTGTGACCAAGGTCCATTTTTAGTGACGTGTATAAAAATTGAAGGTGGTTTTGATGGAACCCCCTTAATCACGGGTTGGTTGTATTCTTTGTTGATTGCTGGTGTGATTGTTCTACTGTGCTTTTGGTCAACTACAGTACGAGCAGTCTGGTGGATTCGTACTAAGTTTTACGCATGGCGTGAGGCTAGAAAATTTATTGGGGATATGGACGTATGAAAACAAAGCTGTTTGCGTTTATGGGAAGACTGGGTGAAATTGAAACAGGGTATTTGTACACTGCATTAACGCCACAAACGTTGTTATTAATCCAACGCGACGTAGCTGTCATTGTAGTCACTAACTTACCCATCCGTACACTGGACTACATTGATTTTGAAAAGACGTCGTTTGAAGAGGTATCTCGTTTTCCAACAAACAACTTCTTTGCACAGTACCCAGTATTGTTGCGGCGCACTGTCTTTGATAAAAGCTTTTATCAGTCACTGGATGATGACAGACATCGTGTTATGAATTGGCAACCTAGTGAGATATCTACATTGGGTCAATTGTCTCATCCATCGACTGTTTTATTAAACCCACAGTTTACGAAAGATGACGAACGTAGTCCTAACTTTCATCAGACTAAACTGGAAGTACAGTGTAAACATTTAAGTAAAGTAAATGCTTCACTGTCTATGGCTCGGTTAATGGTAGCTGAAGCTACCACGTTGTCAGACATCATTACTAAAAATGATTTTGACCTACTGTGTACTAAGTACAAGCCTCTCTCAACTAAACCTGTACAGGGTGCTGACCGGTTTGTTACACAGTTACCAGACAACTCAGAAGTTGTTTCTGTTCGTGAAGAAGGTGAAACATTTAGACTATTTGTTTCAGAAAAATTTTAAACTATTCAAAGAAGGAAATTAAGATGAACGCAGTTACTACAGAAATCGTTACTAATGATAAACAGCAAAAAGTTGCGATTGCTAGAATTGGTAATCAACAACACACATTAATTCTGGACAACCACGAAGAACATCTCGCCGGGATGATGAAGTTGTTATTTCATCGCACTGATTACCACAAAGGGATGTGTATTCGCGTACACGATGAAGCAGTTGAAGTGAACATCATTAACTTCCAACCAGGTGAATGGATAGATGAGTCTATCGACTCGATATTGTTGGCGTTAATTTCAACAGTTGAGCACTGGATGCCGTTTAAAGATGTATTCATTGACCGCGACTTTAAAGGTGGCGTTGTAAGCCTTGTTTTCAAACACAGCGGTTATGTCACTACAGTGAATACAATTGTTTCGTATATCCAGACGTTAACGGGTTGCCGTCTGAATTTACCGCCAGTGTTTATTGCAGCACAAGCTCAACAAGGGTCTATTGAATTGCCAACGCAATGTATCGGTTACGTTGACCATGTGGATTTAACTGACATCAGCAGTTCGTTTATTGCAAACTTTAACTACGGTGAATTTACACATCATGTTGGTTTGGCATCTCGCGACTACGGTAGTGTCAACGTTGAACGTATCCCCAATACATCGTTGTGGATGGTTATCGAATCGTTAATCAAGAAAGTGGGCGTACTTAAATAACGGAGTAGGTACATGTTCACATTATCGTTGGAAACTATGTTGTCTACGATGGTTGCTGGGAATGGTTTCTTGTTTATTTCACTAAGGAATAAACAGATATCCCATCCACCAGAGATTCATTCAGACCATATCCCACAAGCGTATGTTCCTAGTGTTCAGAAATGGTTAGCTGCTTTAACTGAAGTTAGTGTAACCAAATGGATAGAAGTAGCTATCTATCCAAAAATCTCTGAACAGGATAAAAAGGATATCGATTCGATTTTAAAAGAGTCGGAATATTGTCACGTGATTGCGACTATCGATGGGTATCTTTTTATTTGTGACCGGGATAAGAAACATGTGTGTATTGACTTGTTGACTGTAAATTGCGGTTTACATCCTGTCTTTGATACGTTTCGCTTTAACCGTGTGTACAAAGGTCCTTCACAGACTGCATACTTAATGGTGTGCGTAGGTCCTGATGGGAACTGTGTTTTAAAACCACAGACTGAAGAGTTGAGTCTTGCGTCATTAAAAGACTTACCTGTACTTCGGTTTCATCCATACAGTAGTCAACAACGATTTATGCGACAGTATGTATCTGCTGATGTGTGGTCAAGACTACCTTAAACCCATAGACACATAAGAGAAGGAGCAACTGCTCCTTCTCTTATTTTTTCAAGGAAATAAACAAGTATGAAAAAGCAAACTTCTATGTCTACTTTTAGTGAAAATGAACTGATGATGGCGTTTATTCTTATACGGTTTGGTCTTAGCCACAAACTTCCCTATGTCCAGTACATGGATGAAAATGGCGTTACGAACACTAGTCTCTTTACCGACCTTACTGGTGCTTATAGTGCATTATCCTTTATTGAATTTGTAACGTGGGCCAATGGAATCTCATTATCAATTGATAATGAAGAACGTCGCTCTTTTATATCTACTGTTAATGAACTCATTCCTGCTGAGAAAGAGTTTTACAAAGAATTACCTGAAGACAAATGGGATGATACATACTTAGTTGATGAATCTACCCAGGTACAGATAGCAAATATTTTATCACCACATTTCTACTCATTAGTTCATCCTGCAATGTCGTTGTTAGAAAAACAAATGATGCGCACATTAGCCATGCACCAACAGATTGATATGATTTTGTTTTTAGACCCAGTGCGTGAGTTACGCTCTTACGGAACGATTCATGAACATGATGAATACATTGATATCATGGCAACACCGATGTACTGGCGTAATGCCAGTGACCGCGCTGTTGCGCACATGATGGCATACAACGTCATGGTGCATCCTCTGTTAACTAACGTAGGGTATTTTATCGATGATTCCCGATTAAAAGATATTGAATTATATCGACCAATCGCATTACCGCACCAACACCAACAACGATATGATGATCGTAGAGTTAATGATACGTTTATTGTGGGGATACTTACGGATTATGAACCTACCACGCCGTATTGTGATGTTGTTCTTTATTGTTACACATCCAAAGGGTTCTGGTTTGTAGATTACGATAGTCGTCTGTTAGTTAAAGTTAACCCCGGTGAACTGCAGGAAAGTTCACTTAACTTAACAAAGTCTGTTTTAGGTGAACGCACAATGGCTGTAGATGCGATTCTATCAGAGAAAAGTTCTACAGGTGATGGCTTGGTTGATGTGTTAAACGACATAAATCAAACGTTACGTAAATCATAAACAATAGACGAGGTGGTACATGTCTACCGTAAGTCCAGCAGGAAGTATTGTTACGCTAGGTTGCAAATACTATCACGAATATGACCTGATAGTCAAATGCTTAAAAGAAATCGACATCGTTATTGAAGTCCAAAAGGTTAGGACCACATTAGGTGTTTTAGATGAACCGATTGACGATTACCTTCCTCAAGTTATAGTGGAGTTACAACGCAGTGGTTTAATTGAACTTGTGCGGCCTGTTCACCACATACATTGGGATATTGGTTCGTCAGATATCAACTTGTTATTTAAAGAGGCTCCGTTTTTCTACGATGAAGTAGTAGAATTGTTAGAAAAAGAACCCACTTAAAGATATATAGAAGAGAAGAGGCACATGCCTCTTCTCTTTATTTTTTGTCGATTTAACTAGATTTCAAACCTATATCAATACGGTGACATAGTGCAATGAATAACAGCGCACTACTTAACTTCACTTAAAAGGATATACAATCATGAAATTAACAAAAAGAGAAATCTTAGAAAACGCTCCTATTTACTTAAACGAAGTAAATGGTTGGTTAGACCGTTCATTATCACCAAGTAACGAAGACTGGACTATTGGTCACTTCGTTGTGTTCATCAAAGCGTATCGTTTTAATGCTGACAATCACAAGTCACGTTACTACGTTCGTTTAATCAAAGCATTAATCACTCGTTTCCCTAGCTGGAAGAAAGTGATTGAGAATGCTAAAGCGTACATGCAAGCGTAAGAGGGTGGTTATGAAAACACCCTCTGTCTTTTCATAACCATCTTTTATTAGTAGTTACATCAAAGAGTTTTATCAAAGACTCTTCTATTGTAATTATTTCAATTACAGTTAACCAACAAAAGGAAAGTCCCATGATAACTTTAAACGTATTAACAAAAGAACAACAACAAACTATTTTCAACTCAACTGTCCGTACATTCAAACGCGTTGTTGAATGCATACGCGCAGTAAACGTTGAGGAAGCGGTTGAAACACATCGTGTTGAGTTTACCACATATCGCACCACTATCGATACCATCATTAACAAAAACGTAACTGCGTTGGTTGAGGTGAGTATAATTGGCATGATTGCTACATTGTACACTATCCCATTGGTGTATCCAACAAAACCAACACTTGCAGCAGACGTTGGTTTCATTCAGATGAAGTCTTATCTGAGAGAACGTATCACAGATATTCGTCTGATTGAACAAACTGAACAAGAATTGATGTTCTTTGGTAAATCACAATTCATGTTCAGCGACTTGAACACACACCAGTTAGAAGAAGCACAAGCGCTTATGGACGATTATGCTCCGTATGTACTTGCGATGTTTGAAAACATTGAAGCAGCACCTGGTTTACTTCAGTTAACTGTGGAGGTATAAGCTAATGGTAACGCAAGGTAATTTCGATAAGACTATCGTAAAAGGTCAAAAGGTTGTCGTTCGGTTAGACGATAACAAAACCATTGTATTGGTTGGTACTGTGTTTCGCAACACAGGTAAAGCACTGTATGTTACACATGCGGATGGTTTGTGTATCTGTTTTCCATCGCAGTATCCAAACCATGTTCAGTCAACTATCTTCATGACTGCTAAATTTGCAGCGAAACATTTAAAGAATATATCTTTAGATGAATTAACTGCGTTTGTAGCAGCACATCCATCCACAGTTATGGCGTCTGATTTTAAAACAGACATAGACGCAGCAGAATATGCTGAAGTGGTCGCATTAGAGGGTCAGTACAATGACATTACATCTATCTGAGTTAGAACTGCAACTGTTGTTAAAACGTGACAGTGGTGATTTAGACATCTATGGGTTTATTAAAAAATGCATAGAAGAGGATTGCGTGGTTGTACTCAGAGCTGCGTCAATACCTAATTGGTTTGGAAATGATGAACCGATATCGCTAGTTAGCTTATCTAGCTACAGTACGTTGTTATCAGGTCCTGAAGAATCAACCACAGCAGTCATTACACAGGACGACAACATTCTGTGGTTTATTTTAAATTTGTGTCACACCATCACGATTGGTCCTGAGAAATACAGTGACTGTACGTATGTGGTAAGTGGTGTGGATGCGAATATCAGTTTACTGATAAAGCGTACAACTGCACGATTATTGGCTGACCACCGGGTTGAAGGAGTAGATTAATGTACTGGAGTCCAGAAGACACTAAACGGATTGCTATCACGCAACTTCAACGAAAGTCTATTTTAGCGCCATTTGTAGTAAATACAACTGTTCCTGAATTAGATGTAAGTGAGTTTAATAATCGTAAACTCAATTGTTTGCTTGTTTACTGGACAACCATATCGGAAACGTACCCGATAACATCGTATCCTCAATTGGATGCGTTGATGAATCAAGTAGACAAAACAACATCAGAGTTTCCGACTACTGTAGTGATAGACACGCGTCCAGGTAAAGGGGAGACTGAATCACAATCACGTGATAAGTATCTTCGCCAACGACGAGACAAAGAACAACATCTTGCGTGTATTGAAGCTGGAAAGTTATTGGTGGAGTTATTTAATGATCCTGATGAAAACAAGAGGATAATTCAGTTTATGAAATCTATTGTTTCTATAAGCACCCGAAGTAAACAAACAGTTGTACCGTCTAAATAGTAATTACATCGAAGAGATTCTGTGAGTCTCTTCTATTGTACTTATTTACACTTCCGTAAAAAGTCAACTTGATAAAGGAAATCACTATGTATTTAAAAGCTTTAATTCAACTCATCATGAACCCATCACTGGTTGGTGTGGGTTCACATATTGACAAACTGTGGGAAGTCTATGAGCAGGAAGTTAATCCAAAAGTAAAAGCACCCGGTAGCGTAATGAAACGCTACTTCGAGCAGATTAAAAACCCATCCGCCATTCATGGTGAGTCTCTGCTTATTTCACATCAGTACATTATGAATGGGGTAAACATTGAAACGTTTCCCTTTTCACAGATGGTGTGTATTGAGCGTTTAACCGGCGATTTAAATCGATTAGACAATGAGCAGTTAATGGCATTGTGGAATCGTGCTCTTCGTGTGGACGCACGGTATGCAAGTGGTCTGATTAACCTAGATGGTAAACCATTAACACCACGTACTAACCCGCGTACACACATTCAGTGGATAAACTGGGTGACGGTGAACTGTTCTCGTTTATTTGTTCAAGGTGAAACAACGATTGATGAATCGTGTTTATTTGTAAAAGTCACTAAGTAATTCAACCCCTATCTGGAGATATGACCTATGAGTCTTACAGCAGCAGAAGTACAAGCGTTCCATTCGTATTTAAACTCGGTCGATTGGACGTACAATTACAGCGATGACATTACAGCATGGCGTCGTGGTGAACAGCAACAAACTGAATTAAAACAGCAGTGTGAAGAGCACTCGTGGAAACACCGCCATTTTGTGTTATACAAAGCGATGCGGAAGATTCTACAAGATGCGTGGGAAAATGCAGGGTATGGTAAAAACCACCGTCTGTATTATCGCCAAGCGTATTTAAATATGCAGGCGTTTGTAGATACCGTAGAAGAACTCTACAAAGACGTGTTCTCAGTAGAATTAGCTCGTTATCAAAAAGAGCGAATTGCTACATGCAGTGATGAAGAGTACACGCAAGTGAGTTCTATTTACTTAGCTTTAACAAAAGAGTTGTATGAGCATCGCGATAAACTCAATCTGAGTATATACGAGAACTACGTTGAGCGTCATATGCGTGACTATCTAAAACTGTGGCCTGATGCACGTGCTGATTTAGCACCAACATTTATGATTGGTGTAAGTATTAACCACGTCGCTTTGCCTATGGAAATTTACGATGCTATTAAACGAGTAACGTTAGATATCCGTAAATTAGGACCTGTGGAATCGTTGGATATTCAGTTCCATCACAAAGTGATGCAAACTGTAGACTATCTGTTCTCAGAAGAAGTTCCTGAGTATCGCAAATACTGCGCCAACAATGGTCGTTGGGGTCCTTGGTTTAGTATTCAACCAAAGTATCTCATTACTAGTTCCATTAGTCGTTCAACTGATTGTGAGTTCAGTAGTAAAGCACAGTTTAAACTAATGAACTGTTTACCAGCATTCATGGTTGGTAAATTAGGTTTTTATATTTAATGAGAGGGAGCAATTGCTCCCTCTTTTATTCCGTCTTATTACGAGGTAAGTTTTATGTACCATTTAATTATTAACTTAAGTTTTCGAGAAAAAATAGTACAACACCCATTAAACAACACCCCAACGCTTACGTTAGAAGACAGCATCACTGTTCCGTTACTGGTAGACCCGTACAGTATTGTCAGTGGTATCGAATTGATTAAACGTGCTGTAGCAGAACATTTTGAGTGCAGAGAAGGTATGAACCCAACGGGTCTTTTCGCATCAATAGCTCAACGTGTACCTACGAATGCAATAGGTGCTGCACGCGTGTATTGGAAACAACTGCGTAGTATTTGTAACGAACTCAACGAAGTGATAGGTGAAGGGTATTTACCTACATGGCACGAAGTCATTGAAGTGAGTAATTTACAATGCGGCGTCCAGTTTATGGTTGTAAGACATGGTGATATTATCAATGACTTCACAAGCAATACTGGTTTTATTAACTTACAAGCCGCGATAAACGCAAATTCTGAACTGTGGATGAAAGATGGGTTAACAATGTCTGTTATTCCACCAGCTCGTGACATGGTTCTTATTTTTAATAACAAAGAACAGATGGATACGTTTGTTCACGTTATTAAATTAATGGCACCATTTAACAAAGTACAAGTTATCATCCGTAACGCAGAAGGTACTGCACTTACTGCACCGGCAGTTGTGAATCACCCAAGTGTTTACATTCGCGCTGGTTGTATTGACAATGATAAAGATGTTAACGAGTTAGCGGGTTTTACTGAGAATCTTGAACTTAACGAACATCAATTAGAATCAGGTGTTCGTGTGTACTTTAGTTCTGAAGTAAAAGATGCTGTTGATATTGTTTCTAACTTAGAATACGCAATTGGTTTTGTGCTTTCTGAGAATAACTATCATGGCGATACATATCGTCGGGTTGTGACAAAGGAATCATATCCACTTACACGTCGCAACTCATCGTTACGCCCACATCGTTTACCATTAGAACTTTTTAGTCGTGGGTTCCAATAAACTGATTCAAAAACAAGTTAGACCTATATCACTAATGTGACCCTCGCGTTGGAAATCTATCCGAGGGTTATTCACTTATCTTTAATTACTGTAAAAGGAAATCATCATGAATGGTTCAGAAATGTTAGAGAAGTTACACGCTCGTTGTGAAAACAAAATTGACTTCAAGTCAGAATGGGAAAATGGCACTGGGTATTTAGATGGTGCTGTCCACATGCAGTTGAAAGGTGCTGACGGTACAGTGTATGCATCTGTTGATGATCATCAGCGTAAAATCATTTTAGTCAAAACCTGTTTTGGTAACGTCGTTGTATTTCAACGTTATAAAGATGGAGCACATGGCGCAGTCGTAGGTAATGTACCTAGTGAGTTACGTACGTGGTTACCGACCGGTGCATGGTCTGCTGATGCGTTAGAGATGAACACCAATACGTATCAAGAACCAAGTCTCAATATCGGTATACGTTTAAATGTATTACGTAGAGATTTTGACCGTATCGGATACAAAACGTTACAGACGGTTAACGGTACACCAATGAAAAAGGTGATGGTATTGTTAGGTAACTCAACAGACACCGACGGCATCACTATCTCTGAAGGTATTGTCGTTCGAGAAGACAAAAATGGGCATTCATTTGCCATTGCATTACCTTACGGCGTGTGCATTGCTACAAACATCGTGGAAAAAGTAAACGAAACAGACGAGTATTATTATTCTACTTCGTCGTTACCGTTAAGTGCGACTAATTTAAAATATCGCACTGCTATTGAAAACATGTATGGTGTTCCGTATAGTGATGAATTACTTTTAGCTATGCGTAGTGTCAAAACGTTAAAGACATTCATTCGCTCTAAACAAGAAGCGATGAAGTACATTTCTGAACGTTGTGAGTTTATAAACGATTAATCGCTTGTAACAGATAAGGAGAGGTATACCTCTCCTTATTTTTTTATCTCTATTATAAAAAGGAAAATGCCATGTCTGGTATTGCTTTAAACAAACAATTGTTGATGATTTTAAACAAAGTCAATGGTTATGAAAAATTACCTCTGTCTGAACACTTTGGTAGTCGTATGCAACGTACCATTTACATTAAAGGTGAAGGCGAAACGACGATTGCTGTAATAGATTCAATTGTAGTGGGTGATTGGGCATTAATTTCTACACGCTACATCACTCACCCTGTTGACTCTTACTTAATTGTGGCGGTGAGTAGAGCAGAAATGTATCGTCGAATGGCATGTATTTCTGAATTTGATGCACCTCTTTATGTCACAGAAGAAGTAGCTAGACATGTGTTAAAACAAGTGACTTATTCAGCATCGCAAAGTTTATGTTGGAGAATCGGTGAGTATGATTCATGTAAAACAACCGATGTGTTTTTAGAATTAATGTTAAGGGGAATCAAATGACAACGACTGGTTGGTGGATAGTTATATTCATTTGTGTACTTGTTATTGCTGTAGACGCTACACGTTCACTACGGAAGATGCACAAGCGTCAAATTGAACGAATTGAACGCAACGCACAAATTCATTTAGAGCAATCTGTGTTTAATGACCTACTTCCTCAACTGAACACGTTTATTGTAAACTGGATACATTCTTTTGAACGAATATCTGGTATGGCACCTAATCTGAAAGAGAGATTAGCGGCGTTAGATGAGGCAATCCCGGACAAGATTCCGCACTTCTGGTTTGTCCGAGACACTGGTATTGAACTGGAAGATTCATTTAAACTATCGGTAAAGATGGATGATGACGGCATTGAACCAGATACGTTTAAACAGCAGTTGAATCAAAAACAAACTGATGTGAACACGCTGCGTGCTGACTTTGTTTTAACAACGCTGTCAAAGGTTACAGAAGACCGTTTACTTGGGTTTGATTTGTATCCTATTTTAGAGTTGATGTTTAACTTAGTGCATCGTGTAGGTGGCTCTATACACGATGTGTACCCAGTGTACAACGATGGTCCGTTAGATGGCTTTGCGTTAAGAACAAAACACCATGTTGTTTATTTAACAGGTGTTTATCCTACCGATAAAGAATTTAAATTAAAAGGAATTGTATCGTGAGAACAGTTTCAATTAAATGGGGTGGAAATATGGATGCTAATCAAGTTCATCCGTCAGGGTTATTAACTGAAGAACAAAAGGATAAGTTAAACGAACTAATGACATATGGCGTACCTTCATTGGTAAGTTATGCAGGTGTGTTCTTTGCAGTAATGGATGAAGGTGAAGTGGAGGAGGAAGTAGTTACGTTTCCACTAGAGATGCTTTCTGGTACAACTGAAGCATTTACTCGTGTGTTACGTGTTATCACACCACATGTCGATGACCGAATTCCTGCGGGTGGTATTTCTATTAACGTTGTTGTATCTATAGACGGTATCTCTGAAGCCAGCGTATTTGATTTATGGTACGTGGGTCGTCAACTGATGATACCTCAGCGAGTATTGACTGAAGTTCAAAATCACATGTACGCAAGCGCGAATGCGCTGGATGAACAACTGATTCAACAATTGTTAACCTCGGATTATAAAACAATTATTGGTGATAGTAATCCGTTTATTCACGTAAAGCTGTAACTACGCTACAACAAGGGAAGAAATGTCTCTTCCCTTTACTCTCTATAAGGAGAACCTTATGTCAGATTCTAAAAAACCGCCAGTTAAAATCAATTTACCACAACCTGAAGTCACTACGTTAAATGCATATCGTCCTAATCCAGTGCGTGACAATGCAGATAATGAATTGCGGTCTGAATTGTACAGTCGCTTCTTATTGCCTGGTGAGACGTTAGAAGAATGTGAAGCACGCATGAATAAAGATTTGCGTGAATCGCGTAAAGCATCCCTACGCTTACTTTCGGAAAAAAGTGGGATGGTCAAGCCGGGTGTCTTCAGAAAGCGAAAAGTCAAAGAACGGTCACAAGTTGCAGGTAGTGTAACAATGAAGTTCTTACTGGACAATGGGTTTACTCAGGAGAAACCATTAAACATTGTACTGTCAAGAATAGACCAAGTTGTAGCACAAGGTCGGTTACACATCATTGTTTCACCTACTGCTAAAGATGGATACAGAACAGTAGTCACTCGTTCTGAACCATGTCTAGTTGATACATTTGGTGTTTATTTTATTTTGATGCCTGTAAATGTGGAAAATGATAGCGTAAGCTGTCAACAGTCTAACGTTTTGGATGACTTGGTTCGCAGTCACACTGTACCTGAAGACCAAGCATTTGACGTGATAGTTATACCAATGCACTTACCACTACGTGCTTATAAATCATTAAGTGGTCCAAACAAAGATATGGATAACTGGGTGCAAGAAATGGATGCGCTTATTGAACAAGATGTATTATCTCGCGCACGACATTGTTCTGCATGGGAAGAGGTTCGAAACAAACCAAACTACCCAGAAGAGTTACAGGACAGTGTTAGTCTGGCTAGTGATGACTTTGTTGAAGGGATGGAAATCGTGGGACAACCTACCAATAGAGATTTGTTGTTTGGTTCACAAGCAGATAAAATGTACGTACCCGAGTTGGTGGAACGTATAAAAGAATCTTGCAAAGACAAACCGGTTGTTGTAGTTACACCACGTCGCCCAAGATTTCCTTCGTTCTTTGCAGGAAATGTTGCAATGGATAGCGAAGCGGATGTTGTATTCTCCATAAGCAACACTGTGTTTAGTGGTGATACGCATTTAGCGATACATCAACCTAAGAAACGTCCAGAAGGTATCTCTGGTGTTCAATTAAAACAAACACCTAAACGTGTGTTTGTGCAATTAGGAAATGGTGCTGTGTATTTTGCAGCAAATCATCAACATGCTGAAGAGGTACATCGCGTCATTATTGATGCAGTTAAGCCTATTCGAAACAGTAAGTCGTAGGAGAACATTCTCATGAATGAAGTTACTAAGTTTTTAGAACAACAAGTAGAAGCACGGCGCAAAGCAAAGAAACAACTGCTTCAACAACCTAAGTGTAGTGTTATCACGATTCAAAACGATACACGTCCTTGGAAAGCGTGGGGTGAAGATATTTCAGCTAACGTGGTCTCTATTTTGGGTGATGGTACGATTCGTCGTTACACGTCTCACCAATCAGCAGAGATAGGGAATAAACTGAGCAGACAATAACGTCTGCTCGATTATTGTGAGGATGTCGTATGTTTAAAAAGTGGAATGAACGCCGTAAACTCTGTAAGTTAGTTGAGATGTATAATGCAAGACTACCTTCAGGTCGTCGTGCTCCTGAACTGGTGCTAAAAACAGTGAATGAAAATACGCTTACAGGAACTTCGATGTTTAGTATTGATGTCGTCAATTTCATTCAGAAAGCATTACATAATGCGCAGGTCACAAACACAGTGACTGAAGCACACATTGCACTAGAGAAACAAACAAAGCGTTGGTTCTTTAGACCTGCAGCGGATGCTGGACATTGGAATGTATTTATTTATCATTTCAAATACCACGTTGTTGAACTGTTTGTTAGCTTAGACTAAGGAGGTGATGTGGACAGTGCATTTAAAATAAAACTTCAACAGATAATCGGTTCTAACGCTCGTTTGAGTATTGTAACTGATTCTGTAGGTTCTGTGAAAGTAACTGTGAAGCGAAAGCTTAAACAGTTACCTAAAACACAAATGGTAGAAAAGGTTTTAACTGAAGCCAATCCGTGGTTTGATGGTGATGTGTTAAACACATTAAAGTTTCAAGACGCGTACGTATTTACCGTCCCTAGTTTATTAATTCAACAATCTGTAGGAGTAGATTATCGTGGTTAAAATTCAAAACTCTGGTGTTTATGGTCAACACGTAACACCGCGTGGTATCACTGAAGAAATGGCTGATGAATTTAACAGTAAGGTTCTAAAGACATTTGGTTTACCGCAAACCATCCTTAAATCAAAGAACCACCCTGACATCATCAATCAAGCAGCACATGTTCATTATGTGCCTGACACTGAAGTTAATTATTCAAATTCAGTGGCTCGTTTGCAGGCTAAATTCTTGTTAACCAAAATCAAGAACTTTAATCCAGCAAATCCATCCTTTATGTTGTTAGCACAACGCGCTGGTCCTATCTGCGTTCGTTTAAGTTGTGGTATCACGTATCGTGTGTTTTCGCATCAACACGCAGAACGTTTACGGCGGTTGAACTACATACCTAATAAGAACGTGAATCAAGCTTCGCTTGATGACATGATACTTTCATTGGGCGTTGATTTATTCAATCCACCCAATACCCCTTGTTAACTGGAGATAAATAAGATGGATAACGTGTTTTTGTTTGGTACTTTATTGATAGTTGGATTTGTAATTGGTGTAGCGACTGGCTTGCCTCTTGTGTACAAATACATTCAACATAAGCAAGGTATCGCAGGTACTGAAGAGGAAGTGATTACTGTGGAAAAGTTTGAAGCAGAACCTGTTGTCGATGCTGGTTTTGAAGTAGAACTTAAAACCATTGGTCCACTTTTTGTTAAGCTGTGGAAGTGCATTGTACAAAAAGAAGCCATGTTAGGTTCAAAGTTAGAGAAGCACTATCGACGTTTTGTTGTGCGAGGTGTTGAACTTAACGAACATCCAAAAGATGATAAATACAATTGCACTTCATGTACTGAAGCGTTTGCGATGGATTATCTTTCAGAACAATCGTTGATACTTCATGCGATGCCTCTTGACTATTGTGAAGATTTCTTAAAGTACGTCACCAGAGATGTGTTTGAACGATTGGGTATTGACCGGACTATGTATCCTAGTCGCTGGTTTATCTTAAGCTACAAAGACATTGATACACGTATTGTGGGTGTACGGATGCGCACAGCGAATGTGTGTATTGACTACATAGCGTGAGGTCAGTATGTCAGCATCAGTGACAAGTCACTTCACGTACCACAGCCTCGAAAAGGTCAAAGTGCGAACAGCGTTGACTGCGGAACAAGTGGCATGGATACTCCACTACAGACTTGCATTAAAGCTCGGTACAGATGTAGGTACTGTAAAGATGCGTTTTCTATTATGGTCACCGGTTGATAATGACTACTTTGTGATTTTACAAGACACCTTAAACGGTGATGTGATTACGCTGTTACCTATCGAGTACCATGAAAATCTAGCGTATAAAATTGACGATGTTAAACGCGAATACGCAAAGCGGTTACTTCCGTCAATGGAAGTGTTAGATTATTGGATGTTAACGCAGGAGCAACAAAGTAAGCCTAGTAACTTCTTTGTAAATGTCTTGTACACCAATAGTGAAGGGTTAGCTAAAGCAAAACAATTGTTTAGTTGTCCAATCACTGACCAGTGTTCAACCATCGATGAGTTAATAAAACACGGCTTATCTAAAAAAGATGTAGAACGTGCTATCGCCTCACTTGAAATAGACCCTAGTTCAGTCACTGGTCTATCTGTTCGAATGGGTCGAAAAGGAAATCCACTGTATCAGCCACTGTCGGCAATACAAACCAAATAGAAGGTAAAACGTTATGACTATTTTAGAACAACTAATGATTATCCTTGCTCAACTGCCTGGACATAAAACTTTACCTATTTATAACAAAATAGGTGCTATTCATCAATCTACTGTCTATGTCCCAGATACAACAATTGGAACTGAAGTTTTACTTGTAACCGCATGTGTTGTGGGTGACGCCAGTGTGTTCTGGATTCATGATGTGAAAATGAAAACACCAAACATGTTGTTAGGTATTGGTAAACGCGAAGACTTTTATACAGTCGTTAAAGCGTTTCCTTCACTAGGTCAAGTATTGATTCGAACGAATGACGAGATTGAAACAATACTTGCAGAACTTAGTAAAGTGTATCACTCTGGAATGACAACAAAAGTAGGTTTGACCACACAAAGTGTCACTGACGAATTTTTAGCTCTTTTTCAATAAGGATAGTCGATATGTTAAATAAATTAAAACTACCTAGTTTTAAACTTTCCAACGGCAATACGCACGTTACGTTACACATGCCACTTATTCCAAATACAGCCAATTGGGACGTAGATGGAGACATTGACTCAACAGATGGTCGTGCAGTGTACTACGACGACAAACAACAATCGTGGGTGAAAGTATACGGCGGTGAGTTGTTTAGTGAAACAGCTTTGAATGACCAGGCTGTAGTAAAATGGGTAGGTAACACAGAACCACGGATGTTAACCTTCAGCGACCGTTACAGTTGCTTATCTCCAGACAATGGTTTTATTACGTTAATTACGTGCGAAAATTCATCAGTTAATTTAAATCAATTAGAAGATGATTTAACGTACAAATACACGTTTCATGATGCGTCTAAACATCTACTAAATCAACTTGAACGGAAGAATGTGCAATTTGGTTCTGGTGAGACTTTGCAAGAATCGGTGCAACATGCAGTCTACATGTATTCTGCAATCGCATTAAAGTACGTATTCCCGTTAAACTACACTGATGATTTGGTGTACATGTTCTTAAATGAATATGCGCAAAAACTAAACAGCGGTATAGAGTCTGATGTTTGAACTAGGGGTTTATACTCCTTAATCAATCCAAAGTAAATAACAACATGGGGATGAGTATTTATTCATTCCCAAGGGAGTGTGTTATGAATGGACAGGTGAATGAACTTGTTGTGGGAATCATAGGTGCTATTGTTGTTTTGTTTATGATTGTTGCTATTGTATCAATCATTCGACAAAGAGACGCAGCTAGTCGGATGGCGGTGTTGCATCAAGAGAAGCTGTTAAAGCAGAGATTGCGTAAAGAGGAACATCTTCGTTTTGAACCGTTTGTTCGTGATTTTAACGAACGTATACGTAAACATCTCGATGGGATGGTGACTCAAAATGCGTTATCAGGATGGATTGAACCCCATCCTCGTTTCTTGTTGCTTGAAAAACATATTCCAATTGTAGATGTACTTAATAACGTTTACTACGGAGTGTGGAGTTCTTACTCTCTGAAGTGGTTCTCTACCGATTACATTGAAGATGCTAAATTGTTAGACAATGAAAACTCATTACATACCTACGTTAATCAGGTTGTTTCTAGAGATAGGAACTCAGATGACCAATGGACAGTGGATAAGTGTGATGCTATTATTCTACATTTAGCAAAACAATGCATACTCAAGTATCGTGTGTTAGACCCTTCCACTTACTTTAATGAGCTACAAGAAGCTGCAAGACGAACAACGCTGGATAATCGTTACCCAGTTCAGGTTATCACTGGGCAGACGAAAGATGTCCCTTCTCAACACTACATACGTGGTATTGTGCTTCACCTCACCTATCACAAATTAGTGTTCTTAATTGACTAAGGTATATTTGGAGTTTTTATGGCACTCTATTCTGAAACAAAACCAGCGGTTGTTATTCTGAAAGACTACAGTCGCTTACCCGTAGTAGCAAAGTACGTTGCGTTTCTTGCTGTTGACGATGTATATATGTTAGTTGCCACGCAGGAAGTTGCACATGGGGATGTGGTTACACAGCTTTATCACACACCACCTGTGGATATGTCAGAAAACCATATCCCGTTGACGGTGACTGGTTTACTTCACCGGTATCAAGTGGAAGATGTCTTTTCAGATATTTTTCGCACTGATAAGGTGGTGGATAAACGATTCTTTGCTAAAGTAGAACCTTACGTTAGTTTCTTTGGTTTACATCAATTCTTTAGTGATAGAGCCAGCCATGAGATAGACGACGAAAAACCGTTGAGTGCTTTAATCCGCGAACGACAACGGGATGCTTTCTATCAACGTGACCAGTTGGGTGAGTTTAGCACGTATGAACCTGTAACAACCAACACACATTTACATGACTTAGTAGTTCAGTTTGTTGAACAGAAACAACACATTGCGCTCACTATTCCTGTAAGTGAATTTAAGTCCTTTAAACCAACTGTAGCTGGATGGGTGTATTGGCATACAGGACATGCAACAGAAGACGAATAAGAGGAAGGGCAATTGCCCTTCCCTTTATTTTTTGTCTTTTTTTCAAACATACATTATACTCATGACACGATTGAATAAAAACAAAAGGAGGTTATCATGTCAATTCTATTTATTAAAGTTCTTTACGTTTTACTATTAAATACAACGGCAAGTTACTTTGTTAAGAAAGGTCTTTTAAAAGCAAATAAGACAGAGGTGGTGTGTATTTCATTTTCACGTATTTATCTTACGACTGAAAAGAAAGCACTTGGGTATTTACCTCCTCATGCGATTCGTTTTGTAAAACACAAACAAGAGATTCGTATCTATCCTCATTTACTTTTAAAAGGGTTTTCTCTTATTAAATAATCAAAAGAAGGAACATCACATGTCAACAAATAAATCAACACAATACACGATACCACCTGAGCTTATCGCTCAGTTTGGTACAGATACAGTTCGAGACCACATGGCTCGCTCTTTAGGAAGACCTCCATCAAGTGATGAGTTATTGGCTGCTGTAAAGATGAAAGATGCGTATGCTTTTCCTAAAGACATTTTCTACGCGTATGAACATGCTCAACATTACTTAAGTCAAGACCGACGTCTTGCACTAGGGT